>Ga0307513_10000990_pt1 | contig 41065 bp, 41 predicted proteins | sample 15_EM_MG_FD_202174 | JGI IMG/M metagenome (GOLD analysis project Ga0307513, IMG submission 202174) | Populus trichocarpa ectomycorrhiza microbial communities from riparian zone in the Pacific Northwest, United States - 15_EM | ecosystem: Host-associated > Plants > Roots > Unclassified | place...
GCGAAGTTCCAGTCGTACTGCACCATCAGCACGGCGGCCACCGCGCCGATGAAGCCGCTGACCGAGCCGACCGACAGGTCGATGTGGCCGGCCACGATCACCAGCAGCATGCCCAGCGCCATGATCACGATGTAGCTGTTCTGCAGCACCAGGTTCGTGAGGTTGAGCGGGCGCAGCAGGGTGCCGTCGGTCAGGTACTGGAACAGCCCCATGATCGCGACCAGCGAGATCAGCATGCCGTACTCGCGCAGGTTGTTCTTCAGGAAGCCTGTGTACGAGCTCGGCGCGGGCGGCGCGTTGGCCGCTGCGGGTGCTGGGGTGTTGGGGGTGAGTGGCGTGGTCGCCAACTTCTCACGCTGCATGGACGGAGCCTCCGGATTTGACAATGGCATGCATGATTCGCTCTTGCGAGGCTTCGGCGGCCGTGAACTCGGCGACGAAGCGGCCTTCGTTCATCACGTAGATGCGGTCGCACATGCCGAGCAGCTCAGGCAACTCGCTGCTGATCATTAGCACGCCCTTGCCCTCACTCGCGAGCTTGTCGATGATGGTGTAGATCTCGAACTTGGCGCCCACGTCGATGCCGCGCGTGGGCTCGTCGAGGATCAGCAGTTCGGGTTCGGTGAACAGCCACTTGCTGAGCACCACCTTCTGCTGGTTGCCGCCGGACAGGTTGACCACGGTCTGGTCCACGCCCGAGCAGCGGATGTTGAGTGCGCGGCGGTAGTCGCTCGCGATCTTGTATTCGCGGCCTTCGTCGACCACGAGCCTGTTGGCCACCGCGTCGAGGTTGGCCAGGCTGATGTTCTTCTGGATGTTCTCTTCGAGCACCAGGCCGAAACCCTTGCGGTCTTCGGTGACGTAGGCGATGCCGTGGTCGATGGCCTTGCGCACCGTGCTCACGTCGACCGGCTTGCCGTGCATCATCACGCTGCCGCTGATGCGCTGACCGTAGGTGCGGCCGAACACGCTCATCGCGAACTCCGTGCGGCCCGCGCCCATGAGGCCCGCGATGCCGACGATCTCGCCGCGCTTCACGTGCAGGCTCACGCCCTTGATCTGCTCGCGGTCGGCGTGCTGCGCGTGAAACACGCGCCAGTCACGCACCTCGAACACGGTGTCGCCGATCTTCGGCGACCTGGGCGGGTAGCGGTGCGCCATGTCGCGCCCGACCATGCCGCGCACGATGCGGTCTTCACTCACCGGCTCGCTGATGCTGCAAGCGATGGTTTCCACGGTGCTGCCGTCGCGCAGCACGGTGATCGAGTCGGCCACCTTGGCGATCTCGTTGAGCTTGTGAGAGATCAAAATCGACGACACGCCCTGCGCCTTCAGGCCGCGCAGCAGCTCGAGCAGCGCGTCGCTGTCGCTTTCATTCAGGCTGGCGGTGGGTTCGTCGAGGATCAGCAGCTTGACCTGCTTCGACAGCGCCTTGGCAATCTCCACCATCTGCTGCTTGCCCACGCCGAGGTGGGTTACCAGCGTGGTGGGCGACTCCTTCAAGCCGACCTTGGCGAGCAGCTCGCGCGTCTTCGCATAGGCCGCGAACCAGTCGATCACGCCGCCGCTCGCGATCTCGTTGCCGAGGAAGATGTTCTCGGCAATCGAGAGCAGGGGCACCAGCGCCAGCTCTTGGTGGATGATGATGATGCCCAGCGCCTCGCTGTCGGCGATGCCCTTGAAGCGGCGCACCTCGCCCTCGAAGCGGATCTCGCCCGCACTCTCTTCGGCCGAGTACACGCCGCTCAGCACCTTCATCAGCGTGGATTTGCCGGCACCGTTCTCGCCTACCAGTGCGTGGATTTCGCCGGTGCGCACGGTGAGATTCACGTTGTCCAGGGCCTTCACGCCATGGAAATCCTTGCTGATCCCGCGCATCTCGAGGATGGCGGGTGCCTTGTCGTCGTCGGTCATGTGCTGCTCGGTGTCAGACACGCGCGGCCGGGCCCGGCCCGCGCGTGCCAAGGGTCACTTGATCTGCGACTCCTTGTAGTAGCCGCCTTCGACCAGCACCTTCTGCCAGTTGTTGATGTCCACGCTGACCGGCTTCAACAGGTACGAAGGCACGACCTTCGCACCGTTGTTGTAGGTCTTGGTGTCGTTGACCTCGGGCTTCTTGCCGCCGAGCATGGCGTCGACCATGGCGACCGTCACCTTGGCGAGTTCACGCGTGTCCTTGAACACGGTGGAAGTCTGTTCCTTCTTCAGGATCGACTTGACCGACTGCACTTCGGCGTCTTGCCCCGTCACCACCGGCATCGGCGACTTCGGCGTGCCGTAGCCCACACCCTTCAGCGACGAGATGATGCCGATCGACAGGCCGTCATACGGCGACAGCACCGCGTCGACGTGGGCGTTGGTGTAGTAGGCCGACAGCAGATTGTCCATGCGCGCCTGGGCGACGGCGCCGTCCCAGCGCAGCGTGGACACCTTGTCCATGCCGAGCTGCTTGCTGCGCACCACCAGCTTGCCGCTGTCGATGTAAGGCTTCAGAACCGACATCGCGCCGTTGTAGAAGAAGAAGGCGTTGTTGTCGTCCGGCGAGCCGCCGAAGAGTTCGATGTTGAACGGGCCCTTGCCTGCCTTCAGGCCGAGTGCCTGCTCGATGTAGCTGGCTTGCAGCACGCCGACCTGGAAGTTGTCGAAGGTGGCGTAGTAGTCGACGTTCTTCGAGCCCTTGATCAGGCGGTCATAGGCGATGACCTTCACGCCCTTGTCAGCAGCCTTTTGCAGCACGTCGGACAGCGTGGTGCCGTCGATCGCAGCGATCACCAGAACCTTGGCGCCTTTGGTGACCATGTTCTCGATCTGTGCGAGCTGGTTGGGGATGTCGTCGTCAGCGTACTGGAGGTCGGTCTTGTAGCCCTTCTCCTTGAAGTACTTGACCATGTTGTTGCCGTCGTCGATCCAGCGGGCCGACGACTTGGTGGGCATCGAGATGGCGACGGGGCCCTTGTCCTGCGCGTGGGCGGTCGTCGCCACGCCGGTGATGGCAACGGCAGCAACAGCGAGCAGGGACTTGAGGAAAGTGCGTTTCATGAGAGATGTCTCCAGGTTTCGTTGATCGAGCAATCGGCCCCGGTGCGGGTGTGCACGGGGCCGATGCTCTTATTCAAACTCAGGTTCTGAGCCGAATCAATATTTCCGCTTAGGAAATTCCTTTGCGGCCACTTCCATCGGGAAGATGCCCTCTTCGGTGACGATGCGCTTGGCCAGCGACTTGCCGGCCTTCAGGTCTTTGACTGCGCTCATCAGTTGCGGGCCGAGCAGCGGGCTGCATTCCACGCTGACGTTCAGCTTGCCGGCCATCATGGCTTCGAAGGCACCCTTCACGGCGTCGATCGAGATGATCACGATGTCTTTTGCGGGCTTCAGGCCGGCTTCCTCGATCGCCTGGATCGCGCCGATGGCCATGTCGTCGTTGTGCGCGTAGAGCACGTTGATCTTCTTGCCTTCGGCCTTCAGGAAGGCTTCCATCACTTCCTTGCCCTTGGCGCGGGTGAAGTCGCCGGTCTGCGAGCGGATGATCTTGAACCTCGGGTCGGCCTTGATGATTTCCTCGAAGCCTTTCTTGCGGTCGATCGCCGGGGCCGAGCCCACGGTGCCTTGCAGCTCGACGATGTTCACGTCGCCGGTCGAACCCTTCATCTTGTCGAGCAGCCACTTGCCGGCCTTGCGGCCTTCCTCGACGAAATCCGAACCCATGAACGACACGTACAGCGAGTCGTCCTTCACGTTGACCGAGCGGTCGGTCAGCACCACCGGGATCTTGGCGGCCTTGGCTTCCAGCAGCACGGTTTCCCAGCCCGATTCGACGACCGGCGAGAAGGCGATCACGTCGACCTTCTGCGCGATGTACGAGCGGATGGCCTTGATCTGGTTCTCTTGCTTCTGCTGCGCGTCGGAGAACTTCAGTTCGATGCCGGCTTCCTTGGCCGCCGACTTGATGGACTCGGTGTTGGCAGTGCGCCATTCGCTTTCGGCGCCGACCTGGGCGAAGCCCAACACGATCTTCTTTTGCGCCAGGGCGCTCAACGGCAACACACCCAGCAGGGCTGCGGTGGCCAGCAGGGTTCTTCTGTTCGAGGTCATGGTTTTGTCTCCTGTTATTGATAGAAAAGTTGCGCGGTTGCGCTGAACGGAAATCGCGGCAGTGCCGCTGGTCAGGCCATCGTGTAAGCCGTCTTCACGGTGGTGTAGAACTCGGCGGCGTAGCGGCCCTGCTCGCGCGGGCCGTGGCTCGAACCCTTGCGCCCGCCGAAGGGCACGTGGAAGTCCACGCCGGCTGTCGGCAGATTGACCATCACCATGCCGACCTGGGCGTGGCGCTTGAAGTGCGTCGCGTGCTTGAGCGAGGTGGTGCAGATGCCGGCACACAGGCCGAAGGGTGTGTCGTTGGCGAGCACGAGGGCATGCTCGTAGTCGTCGGCGCGCAGCACGCAGGCCACCGGGCCGAAGATCTCCTCGCGCGCCACGCGGTGCTCCGGCTTTGCGAGAAAGAGGGCGGGGTTCATGTAGTAGCCGGGCGATGCGCGCTCGATGCGCTCGCCACCCCACACATGCTCGGCGCCTTCGCCGCGCGCGATCTCTATATAGGAGAGGTTCTGGTCGAGCTGACTGCGGTCGACCACCGGGCCGATGTCGATGCCGCGCTCCATGGCATGGCCGACCTTGAGTGCCGACAGGCGTTGGCGCAGGCGCAAGACGAAGGCGTCGTGGATCGACGACTCGACGATCAGCCGGCTCGATGCGGTGCAGCGCTGGCCGGTCGAGAAATACGAGCCGTTCACCGCGCACTCGACGGCTTGGTCGAGGTCGGCATCCGCCAGCACGACGAGCGGGTTCTTGCCACCCATCTCGAGCTGCACCTTGGCGCGCCGCGCCGCGGTGGATTGAAGAATGCGTTCGCCGGTGGGCACCGAGCCGGTGAAGCTGAGCGCATCGACCAGCGGGCTGTCGACCATCGTCTGGCCGACTTCACGGCCGCTGCCCATCACCAGGTTGAAGGTGCCGGCCGGCAGGCTCGCGCGGCTGATGATCTCGGCCAGCGCCCAGCCGCAAGCCGGTACCAGCTCGGCGGGCTTGAAGATCACGCTGTTGCCGTAGGCCAGTGCGGGCGCGATTTTCCAGGCGGGAATCGCGAGCGGGAAGTTCCACGGTGCGATCAGCCCGACCACGCCGACCGGCTCGCGGGTGATCTCGACGCCCACGCCCGGGCGCACCGAAGGAACCGACTCGCCGCCGCCGCGCAAGGCCTCGCCGGCGAAGAACTTGAAGATGTTGCCGGCACGTGCCGCCTCGCCCACCGCTTCGGGCAGGGTCTTGCCTTCTTCGCGGGCGAGCAAGGAGCCGAGCTCGTCCTTGCGGGCCAGGATCTCGCTGCCGATCTGGTCCAGCGCGTCGGCGCGGCGCTGCGGCGTGCTGACGCTCCAGGCGCCGAAGGCCTCGGCCGCGGCGCGGATGGCGAGCTCGGTCTGGTTGCGGTCGGCGCGCTCATAGGTGGCCACCACCTCGCGCGTGTCCGACGGGTTTTCGCTGTTGCCGGTGGTGACGCCGGTTTCCCAGCGGCCATTGATGTAGTGCCGCGCTGTCAGAGGAACGTTGCCCTGCATTGAAGAACCGCCTTGGGTGGCTGAAGAGGCCGCAAGTCTAAAAACAAAACGAATATCAATCCAATCAAAAATTAGACACAATTGATATCACTAGCTGAATTCTGGAAAACCCCATGACGAACTACAGCCACTGGTTCATCCGTGCGCGCCTCAAGACGCGACAGCTGCTGTTGCTGGTGGCCCTGGCCGAAGAAGGCAACCTGCACCGCGCTGCCCAGGTGCTCAACATGACCCAGCCGGCCGCCTCCAAGCTGCTGAAGGACCTGGAGGACGTGCTGGAGGTCTCGCTCTTCGACCGGCTGCCGCGCGGCATGCAGCCCACCTGGTACGGCGAAACCATGATTCGCCACGCTCGCGTGGCGCTCGCCAGCCTGAATCAGGCGCACGACGAACTCACCGCGCTGAAGGCTGGCCGGTTTGGCCAGGTGAGCGTGGGAGCGATCACTTCAACCGGCCTGATGCTGCTGCCGCCGGCCGTGGCGCTGGTCAAGCTGGAACAGCCTACGCTGCGGGTGGCCATCGAGATCGAGACCAGCGACGTGCTGATGGAGCGCATGGCGCAAGGCAAGCTCGACATCCTGGTCGCACGGTTGTTCGAGCAGCACGACAAATCACAGCTGCGCTACGAGCGGCTGTCTTCCGAGCCGGTGTGCGCGGTGGCGCGGCCCGGCCACCCGATGCTGGGCGTGGCGGGCCTGACGCTGCGCGACGTGGTGGCCGCAAGCTGGATCGTGCCGCCCGCCGGCAGCGTGCTGCGGCACCGCTTCGAGCTGATGTTCCAGGAAGAAGGCCTGGCCCCGCCGATCAACGTGGTCGAGAGCTCGGCCCTGCTCTTCATGACACGGATGCTGCAGCAGAGCGACATGCTGGCCGTCATCGGCTCCGACGTCGGCCGCTACTACGCCTCACACGGGATCGTGTCCGTGCTCCCGCTCGAGATGCCCTGCCACATGGACGATTTCGGCATCATCACCCGCACCGACCGCCTGCTGTCGCCAGCGGTCAAGGTCATGATGAAGGCCCTCAAGACCTCCAGCCAATCCATCTACGGCCGCAAATTCGACGTGGAAGTGTGAGCCCCCCAGTCGCTTCGCTCCTGCCCCCAAGGGGCGCCACCCAGTGGCCCGGCAAAGCCGGATCCACGGGCGTTGCTCGATGTGCGCTCGCTCCGCTCGCGATCAGGCCCAGCCTGCGTCTACTTTGAATTCTTGCGCGGTGCACATGGCGCCGTCGTCCGATGCGAGAAAAAGCACCATGCGGGCGACATCATGCGGCTGCAGTTTGTCGGGCAGACATTGCGCACGCGCGAGTTCGCGCTCACTTTCGGCGTTGAGCCACAGACGGACTTGGCGCTCGGTCATCACCCAGCCGGGTGACACGACATTGATGCGGATGCGGTCCTGGCCCAGGCTCACCGCCAAGCCGCGCGTCAGGCCGTTGACCGACGACTTGGCCATGGCGTAGCAGGGGTAGCCACTGCCCTTGGTCTGCCAGCCGGTCGAGCCGAGGTTGACGATCGAGCCGAAGCCCAGGCGCTTCATGCCCGGCACCACGGCCTGGATGGCGAACAGTGCCGGCCTCTCGTTGATGGCCATGCGCTGGTCGTAGTACTCGGGCGTGATGGACTCCAGCGTGTGACGATCGTCGCTGGCAACGTTGTTGACCAGCACGGCGAAATCGCCGAGTTCGGCGGACGCATCGGCGATGGCCGCCTGCAGCGCCGCGATGTCGCGCACGTCGCACGCCCTCCACCACGGTTTTGGAAAGCCGCGCTCGGCCAACTGCTGCGAGAGTTCGTGGGCCGCCGCGTCGGCCACGTCGATGAAGGCCACGCGCGCGCCTTGCTCGGCAAAAGCGGTGACCATGGCGGCGCCGATTCCAGTAGCGCCGCCCGTCACGAAGACCGCGCGCTCCCTCAAGCTCGGGTAGGTGGCAAGCGTGTTTGTCTCGGGTGTTGGTGTTTTGCTCGTCATTGCTAAATCTGTATGGATCAATAGGAAGATTCGTGATTTCCTTTATCAATATGCACAGATACCATCTGCTGCGTCAAGGGCCCACGCGTGGCTTCAGCATGGAGACAGCAAGCAGTGAACATCACCAACGAAGTCGGCACGCCGCGGTGCGTGTGGCCGGCAGGCGCCACCTTGGGCGAAGGCACGCTCTGGTCGTCGCGCGAGCAATCGCTGTACTGGGTCGACATCCTTGGCCGGCAACTGCACCGCTATCGCCCCGCCGATGCGGCGCGCGACAGCTGGTCCTTCGATGAAGAAATCTCGGCGCTCGCCGAGCGGGTGTCGCAGCCGGGCTTGATCGTCACGCTGCGCCGCGGCTTTGCGCGCTTCGATCCGAATGCGCCGAGTGCTGCGCACTACCTGTACCAGCCTCGCGAAGAACCCGCAGGCAACCGCTTCAACGACGGCAAGTGCGACGCTGCCGGCCGCTTCTGGGGCGGCACGATGGACTTCGATTGCGTCGCGCCCACCGGCATGCTCTACGCCTACAGCGCTGATGGCAGCTGCGTACGCCACGAGCTCGGCTTCGTCGTGACCAACGGCCCGACGTGGACAGCCGATGGCCGCACGATCTTCGTCAACGACACGGTGCAAGGCCGGGTGAATGCGTGGGACTTCGATCCGAAAACCGCAGCCCTGTCGAACCGCCGCCTGTGGCTGCAGTTTGCCGAGGGCGATGGTTTCCCTGACGGCATGACCACCGACGCCGCCGGCCGGTTGTGGATCGCGCACTGGGGCGCGGCCTGCGTGACCTGCCATGACCCGCAGACGGCTGCCGAACTCGCCCGTATTCCGCTGCCCACGAGCCACATCACCAACGTGATGTTCGGTGGGCCGCACTTGCGAACGCTGTATGTCACCAGCGCGCGCTTCGGTCTGTCGGCCGAGCAACTGCAAGCCGAACGGCTGGCCGGCGGTTTGTTCGCCATCGAGATGAACGTCGCTGGCGTACCGGCCCACCGTTTTGGCGCCTGAAAGGCAGCAGTGTTTCGAGGTCTCGGCCCAGGGAGTCCATACGCTCCCGTGCACGTGACGCTCACCACTGAAACAAAACGCCCCGCATAGCGAAATCCGTTCGGTGCTTCTTTGCGAACGCCTGGCCCAGCACGGAGGGTGGGAAGCTCAATAGCGGGAAGGGTTGTCGGGCCGGCGGTCGGCGCGGTTGGGCACGCCGTCGCCATCACGGTCGCGGTCGGCGCGATCACGCACGCCGTCACGGTCCCGGTCGTGCACATGGCGCGGCGCGGGGGCGGGAACTTCGTAGGCCACACAGCCCAACAGAGCAGCCAGGGTGGTCACGAGGATGGCAATCTTTTTCATGATCTTCTCCAGTTCAGGCGGGGGTGGTGTCGACCACTTCGATGGCTTTGTTGGCCACGTGGCGCTTGAAGTCCGCAAGCGGGATCGCGGTCGAGCCATGGGTGTCGCCGTCCACCCAGCTGATGGTCACGTCGAGGGCGGTTTCGTCGATCTCGCACGGGCCCAGCGGGATGGACAGGTTCATGCCGTCTCCCTCGCGGTACTCGATCTTCCCGTTGACGCGCGCTTTCTTGCTCATGGTGACTGCTCCGAAGCGTTTATTTAGATTGGCTTCATTCTGAGCAGCGGCCCCGTGCCCACGCAGCCGGGAAACGGCCTCTCGCTTGGTAGTCGATCTCCTACGGAGAATTCCTAGGGTTTGACCTTGGCCGCCGTGGCCACGGCGCTCTGGAAGAAATCGTAGACGCCGGTGTCGCTCATGCGCCGGGCGTTCGACAGTTCGCCGGCCCGCGTGGCGTACAGAATCTCGTTGCTCGGCGACAGCACCACCGCGGCCGGAATGCCTTTTTTCGTCGGCTCGCCGTAGACCGAACTGATGTCGAGATTGCGATCGAAGCGGCCCACGTCGACCTTCACGACGACGAAGTGGCTGGCCATGAGCTCCGCGTTCTTGGTGGTCTTCAGCGAGGCGTCGAGCGCGCGGCAATCTTCACACCAGTTGGCACCGAAGATCACCAGCACCGGCTTCTTGGCAGATTGCGCCGCAGCCAGCGCGGCCCGCACGTCGGCTTTCGCATCGGCCGATTCGTTGTAAGGCAGCGAGGCGGCGAAGGCGCTGCCCAGCAGCAGGCAGAAGGCGGTCGAAAGTAGGGTGCGTTTCTTCATGGCGGTGCGATGCTTTCACGTTCAGGTGGACGAAGCGGCCTTCTCCAGCGTCAGCTTCATCGCGGCAAGGCCCTGTTCGATCATGCCAGCGATGGCCGGGGCCAGTTCGTGCGGCAGCAGGTCGGCGATCCAGACCACGCGGCTGTGCCCGGTGCCGTCGGCAAACACCTGGGCCGAAGCATTGTGATGCGTCATGCGGCCACCCACCGACGACCAGGCCACACGGCGATCCGGGTCGTTGACGTCGACGATCAGCTCCGTGGCCACCATGCCGTTCGCAAAGGTGACGGTGCGAGCCTCGCCTTCGAGGCGGCAGTCGATCACGAAGCCCACCACCAGCCGCGTGTGCAGCGCGCCGACGTCGCGCATCGCGTCCCACAGCTGCTCGGGCGCCACCGCGATGGAAATCTCTTTGCGAATCGAAGCCATGGTTCATTCCTCCGACAGGTTACTGAAGCCAGCATAGGTTGCCGATGGGTCACCATGTCGGCCGTTTTCGGACACGTTCATCCGAGCGTGCCTTGGGCAACAATCCCGGACCGACTTCCTGACACGAGACCGCCATGCCCCAGCACATCGGCATCGTCGGCTGCTCCGCCGAAGGGGCAGCACTTTGCTACCGCACGATCTGCACCGAAGGCGCGCTGCTGTTCGGCGAGCACGGGCACCCCGAGGTGTCGATGCACACGCATCCGCTGGCCGACTACGTGGCCTGCCTGGAGCGCAGTGACCTGCAAGGCGTGGCCGAGCTGATGCTGTCGTCGGCCCGCAAGTTGGCGAAGACGGGTGCCGATTTCCTCGTCTGCCCCGACAACACCATTCACCAGGCGATGCCGCTGCTGCTGCCGCACTCGCCGCTGCCGTGGCTGCACATCGCCGAGGTGGTGGCCGCCGAAGCGGTGGCGCGCGGCTTTCGCCGCCTCGGCCTCACCGGCACGCGCTGGCTGGTCGACAGCGAGGTGTATCCCGACCAGCTGAGCGCCCGCGGTCTCGAATGCGTGCGGCCCAGCACTGCAGAGCGCGACGAAATCGACCGCATCATCATGGACGAGTTGGTGCTGGGCATCATCAAGCCCGAAGCGCTGGCCAGCTTCCAGCGCGTGATCGCGCGCATGAAAGGCAACGGCTGCGACGCCGTGGTGCTGGGCTGCACCGAGATCCCGCTCCTCGTCGACGACGCCCACTCGCCGCTGCCCACGCTGGATTCGACGCGACTGCTCGCACGTGCTGCGTTGAAGCGGGCCGCGCACGGTCACTGGCCTTCGTAGGCTCGATTCAACTCGGCGATGTCGAGCTTCTTCACACAGACACCCACAGTCTGCGCGCCCCGGCGAAGGCCCTAGAGTTTCACCAGGGTCTTGAACCCGCCGAAGAACATGCGGGCGCCGTCGAAGGGCAGGCTGGCCGGGTCCATCATGTCCTTTAGGCGCGGGTCGGCCATCACCTTCTCGTTGATGACATCGCGCTCCTCACGAGAGTTGTAGACGATCCACGAGAACACCACCGTCTCGTCGTCCTTCAACTGCACGCTCTGCGGAAACGAGGTGAGCTTGCCCGGCTTCACGTCGTCGGCCACGCCTTCCCAGTACGCGAGGGCGCCGTATTCCTTCCAGATCTTGCCGGCCCGTTCCGCCATTTGGCGATAGTCATCGAGCTTGGCGGTGGGCACCGGTACAACGAATCCATCGACATAGGGCGACATGGGGTGTCCTTTCGTGCGCGGGTTGCAGCGGAAGCCACCGTACTGGAGTTCGGGGCCGCGTGCCCAGAAGCCACGGCCGGCGCAGGGGAAAGCGCGGCTGTTCAGGCCTGCGCGTACATGGCCAGATCACTGCGCACGCCCAAGCCTTGCACGAAGGTCTTCGGATCGAAACCGTCTTCGGCGAACTTCTTCTGCACGGCCTGCTGGGCTGCGGCCACAGCCTCGTCGTTCGCCCATTCGACGACGGTCAGCGCGTTGAACTCGCCTGGCCCGCCGGTCTGCGTCAGCACCATCGCACGCAGGCAGCCCGGCAGGGTGCGCAGCGTGTTTTGGATCCGGTGCATCTGGTCGACGAAGACATTCAGCACCGCAGCCGGCACGATGAACTTGTCGATGCGGAACACGGTCGCAGATGAATCGTGGGGCATGTCGGTATCTCCTGTTGAGGGTCGAGTGAAAGAGATGGCAGTTTGCAACCTCAAGTAAAGTTGAGGTCAAGCACTTTGATGAACCTTCTGTGAAAAAGACCACGCTGGAACAAGCCGGAATCTCGCCCACGCTCACCGTGGGCGAGGTGGCGCGCCGCAGCGGCGTGGCGGTGTCGACGCTGCATTTCTACGAAGCCAAGGGCTTGATCAGCAGCGCCCGCAGCACTGGCAACCAGCGCCGTTACGCACGCGATGCGCTGCGCCGCGTGGCCTTCATCCGCGTGGCGCAGCGGGTGGGCATTGCGCTGGCCGACATCGAAGCGGCACTCGCCACCCTGCCGGTGACGGCCGCGCCGACGCGCGCCGATTGGGCGCGCCTGTCCGCCGGCTGGCGGGCGGAGCTCGACGAGCGCATGGCCCAGCTCAAGAAGCTGCGCGACACGCTCGACGATTGCATTGGCTGCGGTTGCCTGTCGATCGACCGCTGCAAGCTGCGCAACCCGCTCGACACCCTGGCACAGAGCGGCCCCGGCCCGCAGCGGCTGTGGGTCCAGGGCGGGCGCTGAGCTCCTTCAACCTCACTGAGAGAAACCACCATGACGCCTGAACGAATCATTCACGCCAACGGGGTCGACCTGTGCGTCCAGACCTTCGGTGCGGCGACGGACCCGGCGCTGCTGCTGATCGCCGGCGCTGCCAGTTCCATGGACTGGTGGGAAGACGGCTTCTGCCAGCGCCTGGCCGACGGCTCACGCTTTGTGATCCGCTACGACCTGCGCGACACCGGCCGCTCCACGAGCTACCCGCCGGGGCGGCCGGGGTACGGCTTCAACGACCTGGTCGGCGATGCGGTGGCGCTGCTGCAGGCCTTGCAGGTGGCGCGTGCGCATGTCGTGGGCATTTCGATGGGCGGTGCGATCGCGCTCCACCTGGCGCTGGACCACCCTGACCTTGTGGCCACGCTGACCTTGATGTCCACCAGCCCCGGTGGGCCGGGTGGCCCCGCCAACCCGGGTCTGCCACCCATGTCGCCCCGGCTGCAGGTGGCGTTCAGCAAGCCGGCACCGCCGCCGGACTGGACCGATCGCGACGCCGTGATCGACCATCAACTAGAGCAGCTGCGCTTGTTTGCCGGCCCGCAAGGTTTCGACGACGCCCGCATGCGCACACTCATCGGCCGGTCGTTCGACCGCACGCCCAACGTGGCGACCCTGAACAACCACTGGAGCGTGGGTGGTGAAGGCCCGCCGCTTCGGCCGCGCCTGAACCACGTGCACGTGCCGACGCTCGTGGTTCACGGCACCGACGACCCGCTGTTCCCCATCGCCCATGCCGAGGCGACGGCGCGCGAGGTGCCGGGCGCGCACCTGATGCGCCTCGAAGGCGTCGGCCACGAGATGCCGCCCGCTGCGACATGGGACCTTCTCGTGCCGGCCCTCCTGCAGCACACCGCCGCCTGACGGCAGCAACCGGCGACGTTACTTGCGCAAGGTGCCCGGCGACAGCATCCCGATCACGCTTGAGAAATCGAGCCCGCCGTGGCCGGCCTTGCTGTGCGCGGCGTACAGGTCGCGCGCCAAGCCGCCGAGCGGCACCGAGCTGCCGCTGGCCAATGCGGCTTCGACCGCCAGGCCCAGGTCCTTCAGCATCAGGTCGGTGCCGAAGCCGCCGCTGTAGCCGCGCGACGCGGGCGCGGTGTCCATCACGCCGGGCATCGGGTTGTATTTCTCCAGCGCCCAGTTGCCGCCCGAGCTGCGGCGCATCACTTCGGACAGTACCTTGGTGTCCAACCCCAGCGACTGGCCGAGCGACAGCGCTTCCGAAGTGCCGATCATCAGCACCGCGAGCAGCATGTTGTTGCACAGCTTGGTGGCCTGGCCGGCACCGTGGCCGCCGGCGTGGAAAAGGTTGGCGCCCATGTTGCGCAGTACCGGCGTGGCACGTTCGAGGTCGGCAGCGTCGCCACCGATCATGAAGGTGAGCGTGCCGGCGGCCGCGCCCGCGGTGCCGCCCGACACTGGCGCATCGAGGAAGGCGAGGCCTGCGCCGCTGGCGGCCTCCGCCACCTTGCGCGCGCTGGCGGGGGCGATGGTGCTGGAGTCGATCACCAGCGTGCCTTTCGGCAGCTTGCGCAGCAGGCCGGTGTCGCCCAGGTAGAGCAGCTCCACATGCCGGCTCGCGGGCAGCATCGAGATCACGATGTCGGCCCCATTCACCGCATCACTCGCCGAGGTGCTGACCGTCAGGCCTTCCAAGGCTGCAGCCTTGCAAGCCGCAGCGCTGAGATCGAAGGCGCGCACCGTGTGGCCGGCCTTGAACAGGTTCTGCGCCATCGGCGCGCCCATGTTGCCCAGGCCGATGAAGGCGATGGTGTGTGAGCTCATGCGTGTCTCCGTGTTGTTTTGATGGTGGTTTCGTTCACACCTTCTTAGCCCAGGTCGGCCAGCGGGTGCGCTCCGGCGTAACGGGCCTTGAAGTGTTCGGCGATCAGGGCCGGCGTCACGCCTTGCAGCGTCGCGGGTTGCCACTTCGGCGTGCGGTCCTTGTCGATCAGCAGCGCGCGCACGCCTTCGGCAAAGTCGTGCTGCGTGCAGCAGCCGACGGACAGCTGGTACTCCAGGCGGAACACCTCCGCCAGCGACATGTCGCGCGTGCGGCGCAACACTTCGTGTGCGAGCGCCAGCGACGTGGGCGAGCCCTTCGCGATGCTGCTCGCCGCGGCCGCCAGCCACGGGTCTGCATGGTCGGCGAGTGCCTGCAGCCGCGCCACTGTCTCGGCCAGCGTGTCGTGCCCGATGGTCTGGTCGATCAGGTCGAAGTGTCGGCGCAGCGGCGAAGCCTCGGGTGCCATCGGCGACTCGAAGCCTGCCAATAACCGGCTGAGCTGCGCGGCATTCGCATCGGGTCCGTTTGACCAGTCGGTGCCGGCAATCGCCTCCAGCACGCACGCCTTTTCCTCATGCGGCACCGTGAAATCGGCCAGCCCGGCGAAGCGCGCATCGGCCGCGTTCAGCGGCGCACCGGTCAGCGCGAGAAACTCGCCGAGCCTGCCGGGCATGCGGTTCAGGAACCAGCTGCCGCCGACGTCGGGGTACAGACCGATGCCGATCTCGGGCATCGCCAGCCGGCTGCGGTGTGTCACCACGCGATGCGACGCGCCGGCGAGCAGCCCGATGCCGCCGCCCATCACGATGCCGTGGCCCCAGCAAAGAACAGGCTTGGCAAAGGTGTGGATGCGGTAGTCGAGCCGGTACTCGCGCTCGAAGAACGCCTCGGCCAGAGCCGGCACATCGCCCGGCTTCTCCGCGCGGATTGCGCGGTAGAGCGCGGCCACATCTCCGCCCGCACAGAACGCTTTTTCGCCCGCGCCATCGAGCACAATGCCGACGACCGAAGGGTCTGCTGCCCAGGCCTCGAACCGCGGCGCCATGCGGTCGATCATCTCGAGCGTCAGCGCATTCAGCGTGGCCGGCCCGTTCAGCGTGACACGCCCGAAACGGCGGCCACCCGCCGTGGCGATCTCGCCGAAGATCACAGAGTCTTCCATCACACCGGTCATCGAATGCTTTCCGTTGCGCCAGCTTGCAGCATGCGGCGCGCGACGATCACCCGCATGATTTCGTTCGTCCCTTCGACGATCTGGTGGACCCGCGCGTCGCGCAGGTAGCGCTCCAGCGGGTACTCGCGCATCACGCCGTAGCCGCCGTGGATCTGCAGCGCTTCGTTGCAGATGGCGAAGGCGTTGTCGGTGGCGACGCGCTTGGCCATGGCGCAGTAGATGTTTGCATCGGGCGCGCCGGCATCGAGCTTCGAGGCCGCCAGCCGCACCATCTGCCGCGCGGCCACGAGCTCGGTGGCCATGTCGGCGAACTTGAACTGCAGCGCCTGGAAGTCGGCCAGCGGGCGCTTGAACTGCTGGCGCTCGTGCAGGTGGCGCTGCGTCGCGTCGAGCGCGGCCTGCGCGGCGCCGACCGAGCAGGTGGCGATGTTGATGCGCCCGCCGTCGAGCCCGCGCAGTGCGATCTTGAATCCCTCGCCTTCTTCGCCGAGCAACTGGTTGGCCGGCACGCGCACGCCGTCGAAGGTGATGGCGCGGGTGGGCTGGCTGTTCCAGCCGAGCTTGCTTTCCTTGCGGCCGTATTCGATGCCTTGGCTGTCGGCGGCCACGGCAAAGGCCGACACGCCGGCCGCACCGGCACCGCCGCTGCGCGCCATGACCACCAGCACGTCGGTCGCGCCGGCGCCGGAGATGAAGGCCTTGCCGCCGTCGATCACGTACTCGTTGCCTTCGCGGCGCGCGGTGGTGCGCAGCGAGGCGGCGTCCGAGCCGGCACCCGGCTCGGTGAGGCAGTACGACGCGAGCTTTTCGCCGCGCGCGAGCGCCGGCACCCAGGCTTCTGCGACCTCGGGGCGTGCAAAGCGGCTGACCATCCAGGTGGCCATGTTGTGGATGGTCAGGTAGGCCGCGGTCGAGGCGCAGGCGGCTGCCAGTTCCTCGAACACGATGCTCGCGTCCAGCCGCGACAGGCCGAGCCCGCCGTGCGCGGTGTCGGCATACAGGCCGCAAAAGCCCAGCTCGCCCGCTTGGCGCAAGGTGTCGCGCGGAAAGATGCCTTGCGCGTCCCACTCGGCCGCGTGCGGCGCCATCGCGCTGGCGGCGAACTCACGCGCAGCCTGCTGGTAGGCCCGTTGATCTTCAGACAGCTCGAAGTCCATGCGTGGGGGGCGCGGGTCAGCGCAGGCTGATGGTGGTGTTGACGCCGCTCGACAAGTCGTCGTCGAACCAGCGTTCGGTGATCGTCTTGGTCTGCGTGTAGAACAGGATCACCTGCTTGCCGTACGGCCCCAGGTCGCCGAGCTTGGAGGCGCGCGAGCCGCTGAACGAGAACAGCGGCACCGGCACCGGGATCGGCACGTTGATGCCGATCTGCCCGACGTCGATCTCTTCCTGGAACTTGCGCGCTGCGGCACCCGACTGCGTGAAGATCGCGGTGCCGTTGCCGTTCGGGTTGGCATTGATCAGTGCGATGGCTTCGTCGAGCGTGGCTGCTTCGGCGATGCACAGCACCGGGCCGAAGATCTCCTGCTGGTAGATGCTCATGCCGGGCTTCACGCCCGAGAAGATGGTCGGGCCGACGAAGTTGCCTTCTTTCAGCGCGCTGTCGAGCAGCGGCTTGCGGCCGTCGAGCTCGAGCTTGGCGCCTTCTTCGATGCCGCGGGCGATCAGCGTCTCGACGCGGTCTTTCGCGGCGCACGAGATCAGCGGGCCCACGTCGACACCGGCCGTGGTGCCGCTGCCGATGGAAAGCTTCTTCGCGCGGGTCACCAGCTCGGGGATCCAGCCGCGAGCATCGCCCACCAGCACCGCCACCGACACCGCCATGCAGCGCTGCCCGGCCGCGCCGAACGAGGCGCCGATCAGCGCGTCGAGCGTCTGCGTCTTGTGCGCATCGGCCATCACGATCGCGTGGTTCTTCGCGCCCATCATGCATTGCACGCGCTTGCCGGCGAGCGACGCACGCTGGTACACGTGCGTGCCGACCTTGGTCGAGCCGACGAACGAGATCGCCTTGATGTCCGGGTGGTCGCAGATCGCGTTGACCACGTCTTCGGCGCCATGCACCACGTTCAGCACGCCGGCCGGCACGCCGGCTTCCATCGCCAGCTCGCACAGGCGCATGGTGACCATCGGGTCTTGCTCTGAGGGCTTGAGCACGAAGGTGTTGCCGCAGGCGATGGCCATCGGGAACATCCACAGCGGGATCATCGCGGGGAAGTTGAATGGCGTGATGCCGGCACACACGCCCAGCGGCTGCAGCAGCGTGTAGGTGTCGACACCATTCGCCACGTTGTTGGCCAGTTCGCCGAGCTGCAGGTTGCCGATGCTCGCGGCGTGCTCCACCACCTCGAGGCCGCGGAACACGTCGCCCTCGGCATCGGCCAAAGTCTTGCCCTGCTCGGCGGTGAGCGTGGCAGCCAGCTCCTTCATGTTCTCGCGAATGAGCTGCTGGTACTTGAGGAAGATGCGCGCCCGTGCGCCGATCGGCGTCTTGCGCCAGATCTTGAAAGCCTCTTTCGCCGACGCCACGGCGGCATTCACTTCATCTGCGGTGGCCAGCGGCACGCGCGCGAGCACCTGCTGCGTCGCCGGGTTGACGATGTCGCGCCAGCGCTCGCTGCGCGAGGCCACGAGCTTGCCGCCGATCAGCAGCGGAACCTGGGGAGGGGTTTGGGTTTGCGGCATCGTCGTCTCCGTGTCGGTATGTGAAAGTCGCTCTGCGGCTCTGCAGCCCTTTGAATGGGCCTGAGAGACTGAGATGTTTTCGCTCATGCCCGCTCATCACGCCCAAAGGCGCCCGCTCGTCGTTGCAAATGCTCGCCATAGCCCGAGCTATGGCTGTGCTTTGCGCCTAGATCGGCCGCCTTTGGGCGCGCTGCTCGGCCACGCTCGAAAACTCTCAGTCTCTGAGTCGCTCGAATCTATCCACTGCCTTCGCAATCCACAACCGCGGGTATGTCAGGACAAAAGTCTTTGGCGGGACGCTTGCTGCGGCTCCGCCGGCAGTGGGCCGGCATGCACGGCCGCAGCCGGCGAACCCGGGCAAAAGTGTGTGAACGTGGTCACGCCGGCGGCCGGCACAGAAACCCCTGGACAGCGCAGATTGCTGCGGCGCAGCACAATCGTGGAGACGGTGCGCACCGTCTCCGTTTTCACTGCCTTCCCCGCCATGACTTCCGTTTCGACCTCGCCCGCTGCCGCCGCCTCCACCTTGTCCGCGGTCGCGAGCCGGGAGCGCAGTTTCTGGCCCGCGGTGATCGCGCTCGGTGTCGGCGGCTTCGCCATCGGCACCGGTGAATTCGTCATCATGGGCCTACTGCCCGAGGTGGCGAGCGACCTCAACGTCACCATCCCGCAGGCCGGCCACGTCATCAGTGCGTATGCGCTGGGCGTGGTGATCGGTGCGCCGGTGCTCGCGGTGCTGGCGGCCAACTGGCCACGGCGCGCGTTGCTGATCGCGCTGATGGGTCTGTTCGCCGCAGGCAACCTGGCCAGCGCACTGGCACCGGGCTACCTGTCGATGAACCTGCTGCGCTTCGTCGCCGGCCTGCCGCACGGCACCTACTTCGGCGTGGCCGCGCTGGTGGCTGCCTCGCTCGCACCGCCGCAGCGTCGCGCCAGCGCCGTCGGCCTGGTGATGCTGGGCCTCACCAGCGCCACGCTGGTCGGCGTGCCGATCGCGGCATGGCTCGGCCAGCACCTGGGCTGGCGCGCCGCCTTCGTGCTCGTCGGCGCCATCGCCGCACTGGCCTGCGTGCTGATCCGCCGCGGTGTGCCCGACCTGCCGGCCGCGCATGGCGCGAGCCCGCTGCGCGAGCTGAGCGCGCTGGCCAAGCCGCAGGTGTGGCTCACGCTCGGCATCGGCGCCATCGGCTTCGGCGGCATGTTCTCGGTGTTCAGCTACATCAAGCCGCTGCTCACCGAAGTCACCGGCATCTCGATCGACGCGGTGCCGCTGGTGCTGGCGCTGTTCGGCGTGGGCATGGTGGTCGGCAACCTCATCGGCTCGCGCCTGGCGGACAAGTCGCTGATGCGCACCATCGCCGGCGTGCTGGTGTGGGACGCACTGGTGCTCGGCGCCATCGTGTTCACCGCGCCGCATGCGCTGGCCATCTCCATCAATGTCTTCCTGGTCGGCACCATCGTCGCCATCGGCCCCGCGTTGCAGATCCGCCTGATGGACGTGGCCGGCGAAGCGCAGACGCTGGCCGCGGCCCTCAACCACTCGGCCTTCAACGTGGCCAATGCGCTCGGCGCATGGCTGGGTGGCACTGCGATCGCCGCCGGCCTGGGATGGACGTCCACTGGATGGGTCGGCACGCTGCTCGCGTTCGCCGGCATGGCGGTGTTCGGCGCGGCGGTGTGGCAGGCCCGGCGCGCCCGCGCTGCCGCGTGAGGCCGGGCGCCGTCGAGCGCCCGGTTCGCGTCTTATCCTACTTGGCAGCGCAGTGATGGCCGACGGGCATCTGGAGGCGGACGGCTAGCATGGGCTCCCTGTGTGTTTCTGGAGACCGCCGTGCAAGCTCGATCCGAAAACCTGGTGAAGATGGCGAATCAGATCGCCACGTTCTTTGAATCGCAGACGGAAGACCAACCCGAGATCGCCGCCCAAGCCGTCGCCGGTCACCTCAAGCTCTTCTGGGCGCCCGAGATGCGCGCGCTTCTGCTCGATGAACTGGACCACCCCACCGGCGGCGAGATGCTGCCGGTCGTCACACAGGCCCTGCGCACGCATGCCGCCAAGCTGATGGCGCCCGGCGCGCACATCAAGGGCGAGGCGAGCCAGGTCTTTCCGCAGGGCGGGGGCGACGCCGGCTAGCCACGACGCGCGAATCGAATCGGCGGCGTGCGCGCCCGATCGATCGGGCGCAGCTGGCTTGGAACGTGCTGCCTTCGTGGTGAAGCGGTCGACAATCGGCCACCTCACCAACGGAGAAACGCATGGACCGGCCCGCCCACCAACTCACGATGACGGTGCTGATGACGCCAGACATGGCCAACTTCACCGGCAACGTGCACGGCGGCTCCATCCTGAAGCTGCTCGACCAGGTGGCTTACGCCTGCGCGAGCCGGTATGCCGGCCGCTACGTCGTCACGCTGTCTGTCGACCAGGTGATGTTCCGCCAGGCCATCCACGTGGGCGAGCTGGTGACCTTCATGGCGGCGGTGAACCACACCGGCAACACCTCGATGGAAGTCGGCATCAAGGTGATCGCCGAAGACATCCGCAGCCAGGTGCTGCGGCACGCGAACAGCTGCTTCTTCACGATGGTGGCGGTCGACGATGACCGCAAGCCGGTGGCCGTGCCGCCGCTGCAGCCTTCCACGCCGGACGAACTTCGCCGCTACTCCGCGGCGCAGGTGCGCAAGCAGTTGCGGCAAGAGTTCGACAAACGCTTCGAGGCGGTTCGCGGCGCTGCATAGGCGCTCCCTTGAGCAGCGGCCCGTGAGGGCCTGGCCTGTTTGACGACATCGGCACATCGTTTGCCCGCTCTTCCGGCGCTGCCGCGGGGCCGCGGCACGCGTTTCGTCACAACATCAGCCAGGAGACAACCATGGTTCAACTCACGTCCTGCTTGAAAGCCTTGGCTTCGCGCCGCCGCGTCGTCGTCGCATTGCTGTCGGCCGCGATGCTGGCGGGCGCCGCACCGTCTGCAATTGCCCGCGACCGCCACGGCCACGCCGATGCCGAATGGGTCGGCACCTGGACGGCCAGCCCATCGAACCTCTTCGCCGACGGGTTCAACGACCAGACGCTGCGCCTCATCGCGCACACCAGCATCGGCGGCGACCGTGTGCGCGTGCGCCTGTCGAACACCTTCGGCAGCACCTCGCTCAAGATCGGCGAGGCCCGCGTGGCGGTGCAAGCCCAGGGCCCCATCATCAACCCCGGCACCGACCGGCAGCTGAAGTTCGGCGGCCGAACCACCGTGACCATTCCGCCCGGCGCACTGGTCGTGAGCGACCCGGTCGACCTGGACGTTCCAGCGCTCGGCAACCTCGCGGTCAGCGTGTACCTGCCCGGTGCTACCGGGCCGATCACCGAGCATTCGCTGGCGGTGCAGACCAACTATGCGTCCACGCCGGGCAACTACACCGAAGCCGGCAACATGCCGGTCGCGAGCACCCGCCTATCGTGGTCCTTGTTGTCGGGCATCGAGGTGCTGGCACGTGACGCGGTGGCCGTCGTGACCTTCGGCGACTCGATCACCGACGGCTATGGGTCGACCGTCGACGCCAACCGCCGCTGGCCCAACGTGCTGGCCGAGCGCCTGCATGCGCGGCACATGCGCGTGGGCGTGCTCGACCAGGGCATCAGCGGCAACCGCGTGCTGCACAACGGGCAGGTTCCCGAGTTCGGGCCCAATGCGCTGTCGCGCTTCGACCGCGACGTGCTCGCGCAGTCGGGCGTGAAGTTCGTGGTGCTGCTCGAAGGCATCAACGACTTCGGCCACGCTGCACCGGGCACGCCCGAGGCGGTGAGCGCCGAAGACATCATTTCCGGCTACCGCCAGATCATCCGGCGTGCGCATGCGCAAGACATCAAGGTCTACGGCGCGACGCTGACGCCTTACGTCGGCACCATCTTCCCCGGCTACTACCAGCCCGAGGGCGAGGCCAAGCGGCAAGCCGTCAACGCATGGATCCGCAGCAGCGGCGCCTTCGACGCAGTGATCGATTTCGATGCCGTGGTGCGCGACCCGGCCAACCCGACGAAGATTCTGCCAGCCTATGACGTGGGAGACCACCTGCACCCCAACGACGCGGGCTACCGTGCGATGGCCAATGCGGTCGACCTGCGCCTGTTCCGCGACGACGACTGACTGAGCCGTTCCCCGGTTAGCGCCGGCAGTCGGCCGCAAAGCGGCCGACGATGCGCACGAAATCTTCGGACGCTTCGACCGGTGCGATCTCGCCGCAGCTGCGCAGCACGGCGCTGCTGACGTGCTGTGCACCGGCCTTCTTCAGGCCGGCGACGTAAGGCTCCGGCGTGCGGCCGTCGGCATCGCCACGCAGGTACAGCAGCGGGGTGCCGATCTGCACGGGCTGCGCGTTGTGTTTGGCATCGGCTTCCAGCGCGCGGTACCAATCGAAGCCGGCCTTCAGCGCCTCGGGGCGCTCGTACGCACTCGCGAACTCGTCACGCAGTTCCTGGGTGACTGCGCGCTTGTTGCCGACCAGCATGTTGATGAAGTAGTCGAAGTACTCGCGCTGGTGCCCGCTGACCAGCTTCTCCGGCAGCTCCGGGATGGCGTGGAAGGCAAAGTGCCAGATGTGCGGGTTCGCCAGCACCTCGGCCCACGGATCGATGCCCGGGACGACGGTGTTCGTGACCACCGCGCCGGCGACGCGCTGCCCGTGGTCTCGCGCCGCGGCGTAGGCAATCATTCCGCCCACGTCGAAGCCCGTGATGACGGGCTTTCGCGCGCCGGCCCGCTCGGCGGCGCCGAGGATGAGATCCGCCAGCACCGTCTTCTCGCCCGATGAGGGCGCACCGCGTGAGTCGCCGATCTCCGGCAGGTCGAACGCGATGACGAAATGGTGCTGCCCGAGTTCGTCGGCCACCGCGTCGTAGACCCGGCTCGAATGCGGCCAGCCATGCAAAAGCACGAGGGCCGGTTTCTCGGGGCTGCCGGCCAGCGTGGCCGTCAGGCTCAGACCGGCGATGTCGATGCGGGATCTGTGCATTTTTTCGCTCCTTCGGGGACGCCGTGAACCCAGAGATCAGCAATCGGTGTTCCGGCGGAACGCTTCATGCGTTCATGTGCGGTCATGTCAGAGAACTTCTGACATCCGATCTGGCGAGGCCCCGACTGGGAACGCAAGACGGCTCCACCTACAGTCCACGCGCGCTTGCATTCACCCACTTTCATGACCCAGCCGCCCCTCCCGACCGTCGCCACGCCCTTGTTCCAGCTCTACCAGCATGTGTGGCAACACGCCGACGGCGTTCGCGCCCGCATGGCCACTGCGCTCGCCATGCTCGGGGGTTCGCAGATGCTCAAGCTCGCCATGCCGTGGATGGCCGCGCAGGCGATCAACAACATCCAGACCGCCGGCATCGCCGGCTTGGCCAGCGCGGGCCGCTGGATCGTCGGCATCCTCGGCTTGCAGATGGTCGTCTGGGCCTTCCACGGACCGGCGCGCGTGATGGAGCGCTCGGTCGCGCTGCGCGTGCGCCGCAGCGTGGCCGATGCGTTGTATTCACGGCTCACGCATGCACCGCTCACCTGGCACGAGCGCCACCACTCGGGCGACCTGCAGCACCGCGTCAACCAGGCGAGCGGCGCGCTCTCGGGCTTCACCGAGAGCCAGTTCATCTACCTGCAGAACCTCATCAACGTGGCGGGGCCGCTGGTTGCGCTGGCGCTGCTGTCGACACTCACCGGCACGATGGCGGTGGTTGGCTTCGTGCTGATCGCCGTGGCGATCGTTCGCTTCGACGGTGCGCTGATGCGGCTGGCCGAGCGCGAGAACACGGCGCAGCGCCGCTATGCCTCGCGCCTGCTCGACTTCGTCGGCAACATCTCGTCCATCGCCAGCCTGCGCCTGCAAGACGCCACGCGCCGCCTGCTCGACAGCCGCCTGGTCGCCGTCTTCGAGCCGCTTCGCCGCAGCATCGTGCTGAACGAATGGAAGTGGTGCGCCGTCGACCTGCTCACCGCCTGCCTGAGCTGGGGCCTGGTCATCGTCTATGCATGGTCGACCAGCGGCGCCGGTGCCGTCGGCAACGCGCTGCTGATCGGCAGCCTGTTCATGATCTACCAGTACGCCCAGCAGGCGGCGGGCGTGCTGTGCGCGATGGCGTCGAACTACCAGAACCTCGCACGCACGCAGACCGACTTCGCGAGTGCCGACCTGATTCGCAACTCGCCCCAGTCCCCGGCGCCGGCCTTCGGCCTCGACCCCGACTGGCAGCGCATCGACCTGCAAGGCATTGCCTTCAAGCACCCCGGCGCCGAGCGCGGCGGCATCGAGGAACTGAGCCTGAGCCTCGTGCGCGGCGAACGCATCGCCCTCGTCGGGCCGAGCGGCTCGGGCAAGAGCACGCTGCTGCGCGTGCTGGCCGGCCTCTACACCGCCGAGCACGGCCACGTGGCCGTCGACGGCGTGCCGCAGCTCGGCCACCGCCACCTGGGTGCGCTGTCCACGCTGATCCCGCAGGAGGCCGAGATCTTCGAGCTGACCGTGCACGACAACATCACGCTCGGCGCCGAGACGCCCGACACGGCGCTGCAGCATGCCGTCTTCGTCAGCGCGCTCGACGGTGTGCTCAGCGAGCTGCCGATGGGCCTCGCGACGCCGATGTCCGAACGCGGCTTCAACTTTTCCGGCGGGCAGCGCCAGCGGCTGGCCTTGGCACGCGGCTTCCTCGCCGCGCGCGACAGCTCGCTGCTGCTGCTCGACGAGCCGACCAGCGCGCTCGACGCGCTGACGGAGCAACTCGTGCACCAGCGGTTGGACCGCGCGTACGCCAAGGCCTGCATCGTCGCCGCGGTGCACCGCATGAGCCTGCTCGCGCACTTCGACCGCGTGGTGTTCATGGTCGCGGGCCGCATCGTCGACGTCGGCACACCCGCCGAGCTGGCCGAGCGCCAGCCGCTCTTCGTGGCCATGCAGAGCGGCAGCCTGGCAGAACCCGAGCTGGCGGAAAAGATCGTCGCCTGAGCGGCGAACGCGCCGGCCGAGCCGCGCAAACGCGTCGTTCGCGGCGCGCGAAAAGTCAAAAAAGTACCAGCCGGCGGCCGGGAATGTAGTAGCTGTCCGTCACGGCCCCCTCTACATTCTGCTGAACAGATGCCGGACAACAGGCATCACAAACAGAGTGCCATGAGACAAGTGGCTCGACCACGGACCTGAGACCGCGGCCGGGCCAGGAGGCCATACCGATGAAGCCGGACCTCGAGGTCGTCCAGATCGGACGCGCGGAATCGTTCAAGGCGTGGGAACACGGCTATCCGTTTCGCACGGTGCGCTGGCATTTCCACCCGGAGTTCGAGTTGCACCACGTCGTCGCGACGACCGGGCGCTACTTCGTGGGTGATTTCATCGGCAACTTCGCGCCGGGCAATCTGGTGCTGACCGGGCCGAACCTGCCGCACAACTGGGTCAGCCACTTGCCGGCAGGCACCGAGGTGCCGCTGCGCAGCCGGGTGCTGCAGTTCTCCGAGACCTTCATTCGCGACGCGACACAGCTTCTGCCCGAACTCGCCGCGGTGCTGCCGGTGCTGGAGGCGAGCCGGCGCGGCGCGCTCTTCTCGGCCGAGACCGCCGCCCGCGTGGCCCCGATGATGGCCGACTTGATCCGCGCGTCCGAGGTCCGCCGCATCGAGCTCTTCATGTCGATCGTCGGCACGCTGAGCCGCGCGCAGGGCACTCGCCCGCTGACGAGCGAGAGCTACCACCCCGATCCGTCGGGCTTCATGGCGACCGGCATCAACGAGGCGCTCGCGCACATCAGCAGCCACCTGGCAGAGCCGTTCAGCGAGAAGGACCTGGCGGAGATTTCGCGGCTGAGCCCGAGCGGGTTCTCGCGTAGCTTCAAGCGCCACACCGGCATGGCGCTGAGCCAGTACGTGAACCGCCTGCGCATCAACCTCGCGAGCCAGCTGCTGATGAGCGAGGCCGCGATGTCGGTCACCGACATCTGCTTCGCCTCGGGCTTCAAGAACATCTCCAACTTCAACCGGCAGTTCCTGCGCCACAAGAGCCTGTCGCCCTCGCGCTTCAGGACCCTGCTCGCCGAGAACGCCGTGATGGAGGACGCCGCCTGAGGCGTTTTTGCTCACCCGAATCCAGTTCCAGATCCAGTTCCCATCATCGGCGGCACCCGCACGCCGAATACCAACCAGAACGGAGACAACCACATGACCCAATTGACCAACCTGAGGCGCGCCATCGGCGCATCGGCGCTGGGCCTGGCGAGCGCCACCGCGGTGCTGGCTGCGCCGAGCGGCACCGTCGCCTTCCTGATGCCCGACCAGGCGTCGACCCGCTACGAGCAACACGACTTCCCCGGCTTCAAGGCCGAGATGGCCAAGCTCTGCGCCGACTGCAAGGTGCTCTACCAGAATGCCAACGGGGACGCCGCGCAACAGCAGCAGCAGTTCAACTCGGTGATCTCGCAAGGCGCGAAGGTCATCGTGCTGGACCCGGTGGATTCGACCGCCGCAGCGTCGCTCGTGCGCATGGCGCAAGGCCAAGGCATCAAGGTGATCGCCTATGACCGGCCGGTGCCATCGACGCCGGCCGACTACTACGTGTCGTTCGACAACGAAGGCATCGGCAAGGCCATCGCGGCCTCGCTCGTGCAGCACCTGAAGGACAAGGGCGTGCCGACCGACAAGGGCGGCGTGCTGCAGGTCAACGGCTCACCCACCGACGCGGCAGCCGGGCTGATCAAGAACGGCATCCATGCCGGCTTGCAGGCCAGTGGGTACAAGACGCTGGCCGAGTTCGACACGCCGGAATGGGCGCCGCCGAAGGCGCAGCAATGGGTCAGCGGGCAGATCACGCGCTTCGGCACGCAGATCGTCGGCGTGGTGGCGGCCAACGACGGCACCGGCGGCGGTGCGATCGCGGCCTTCAAGGCCGCGGGCGTCAACCCGGTGCCGCCGGTCAGCGGCAACGACGCGACCACCGCGGCGCTGCAGCTCATCGTCGCCGGCGACCAGTACAACACCATCTCCAAGCCGAGCGAGATCGTGGCGGCCGCCGCGGCGAAGGTGGCGGTCGGCTTCCTGTCGGGTCAGACGCCGAAGTCCGAAATGATGCTCTACAAGACGCCGTCGCAGCTCTTCACGCCGGCCGTGGTCACCGCCAAGAACCTGAAGGCCGAGATCATCGACAAGGGCATCCTGAGCGCGAAGGAGCTGTGCACCGGCCGCTACGCCGAAGGCTGCAAGCGGCTGGGCATCGCGAACTGAAGCGAAGTCATGGCAGACAACTCCGCCACCCGGCCGGTGCCGGGCAAGCTCGTGCTGAGCCTGCGCGGCATCTCGAAGAACTTCGGCGCGGTCTCGGCGCTGACGGACATCGAGCTCGACGTGCATGCCGGCGAGGTGGTGGCGCTGGTGGGTGACAACGGCGCAGGCAAGTCCACGCTCGTGAAGGTGCTCGCCGGCGTGCACCAGCCGAGCGCCGGCACGATCCACTTCGACGGCAAGCCGGTCACGTTGCCCGACCCCGGCGCGGCGCTCGACCTCGGCATCGCGACGGTGTTCCAGGACCTCGCGCTGTGCGAGAACCTGGATGTGGTCGCGAACATCTTCCTCGGCCGCGAGCTGAACCCGCTGCGGCTGGACGAAGTGGCGATGGAGGTGCGGGCCTGGACGCTGCTGAACGAGCTGTCGGCCCGCATCCCGAGCGTGCGCGACGTGGTTGCGTCGCTGTCTGGCGGGCAGCGCCAGACGGTGGCGATCGCGCGCTCGCTGTTGCTCGACCCGAAGCTGATCATGCTCGACGAGCCGACGGCGGCACTCGGCGTCGCGCAGACCGCCGAGGTGCTGAACCTGATCGAGCGTGTGCGCGACCGCGGCCACGCGGTGATCATGATCAGCCACAACATGGAAGACGTGCGCGCGGTGGCCGATCGCATCGTCGTGCTGCGGCTGGGCCGCAACAACGGCGTCTTCTACCCGGACTCGTCGAACGAGCAGCTGGTGGCCGCCATCACCGGCGCCACCGAGAACGCTGTCTCGCGGCGCGCCGGCCGGCGCTAGGCCGAGCCACAGACATGAGTGAAGGCATGAACGAAGGTGCTGCGATGAGCCAAGACCTGCAAGGCGCCCGCGCACCGGCTAGGTCCGTGGCACCGCTGCTCGACCGCAGCGACGTCCGCGTCAAGCACGCGACCGGCATCGGCGGCAGCGTCAGCGCGTTCGTCGACCGCGTCCGCTCCGGCGACCTCGGCTCGCTGCCGGTGCTCGTCGGGCTGGTGATCATCTGGACCGTCTTCACGAGCCTGAACCCGGTCTTCCTCTCGGCCGACAACCTGGTCAACCTGCTGTTCGACTGCTCGACGGTGGGCGTGATCTCGCTCGGCATCGTCTGCGTGCTGATGGTCGGGCAGATCGACCTGTCGGTCGGCTCGATGAGCGGCTTCGCGTCGGCGATGGTCGGCATGCTCTGGGTCAACCAGGAGTGGCCGCTGCTGGCGGCGATCACCGTGGCGGTGGGCGTCGGCGCTCTGATCGGCGCCCTGTATGCGCTGCTGCTGAACCGGCTCGGCATGCCGAGCTTCGTGGCCACGCTCTCGGGCCTGCTCGCGATCCTCGGGCTGCAGCTCTACGTGCTCGGCACCAGTGGGTCGATCAACCTGCCGTACGGCTCGCCGATGGTGAACTTCGGGCAGATGATGGTGATCCCGGCCGGCGCCTCGTACCTGCTGGCGCTGGTGCCGGGTGCGGTGATGCTGGCCATCGGCCTGCACACCCGCTCGCGCCGCATGGCCGCACGCCTGTCGGCCGCCACGGTGGGTGGCCTCGTCACGCGCTGCGTCGTCGTCACGCTGCTGTTCGAGGTCATCGTCGCGTACCTGAACCGCGGGCGCGGCGTGCCGCTGATGTTCGGCGTGTTCCTCGCCCTCGCGGTCGCGATGGACTACGCGCTGACGCGCACGCGGTGGGGCCGCTCGATGAACGCGGTCGGCGGCAACCGCGAAGCCGCACGCCGCGCCGGCATCAACGTCAACCGCGTCTACACCAGCGCCTTCGTGCTCTGCGCGAGCCTCGCAGCGCTCGGCGGTGTGTTGTCGGCGGCGCGGCTCGCCTCGGCCAGCCAGCAGGCCGGCACCGGCGACGTGAACCTCAACGCGATCGCGGCGGCGGTGATCGGCGGCACCAGCCTGTTCGGTGGGCGGGGCAGCGCGTACTCGGCGGTGCTGGGCGTGATCGTGATCCAGTCGATCGCGAGCGGGCTGACGCTCTTGAACCTGTCGTCGTCGCTGCGTTTCATGATCACCGGCGCGGTGCTCGCCATCGCGGTGATCGTCGACTCGCTGGCCCGCCAATCCCGCGTCACCCATGGTCGCGCGTAGTCGATCGAATCCTGGAGAACAGCACACATGAGCGAACGCATGAATGACAAGGTGGCCGCGATCACAGGGGCCGCATCCGGCATCGGCCTGGAGTGCGCCCGCGCGCTGCTCGCCGAGGGCGCCAAGGTGGTGCTGATCGACCGCGCAGAAGACCGGCTCGCGCGGCTGTGCGCCGAGCTCGGCCCGAACGCACTGCCGCTGACGGTCGACCTGCTGCAGCCGGCGCAGGTCTCGGCCATCCTCCCGAAGATCCTCGCGCTGGCTGGCGGCCTGCACATCTTCCACGCCAACGCCGGCGCCTACGTCGGCGGCGAGGTGCTGGCCGGCGATCCCGACGAATGGGACCGCGTGCTGAACCTGAACATCAACGCCGCGTTCCGCTCGGTGCATGCGGTGCTGCCGCACCTGGTGGCGCAGAAGTCGGGCGACATCATCTTCACGAGTTCCATCGCCGGCATCGTGCCGGTCGTGTGGGAGCCGATCTACACCGCGTCGAAGTTTGCGGTGCAGGCCTTCGTCCACACCACGCGGCGCCAGGTCGCCAAGCACGGTGTGCGCGTCGGCGCGGTTGCGCCGGGCCCGGTCGTCACCGCGCTGCTGGACGACTGGCCGAAGGCCAAGATGGACGAGGCGCTCGCGTCGGGCAGCCTGATGCAGCCGAAGGAGGTTGCCGATGCGGTGCTCTTCATGCTGACGAGGCCGCGCAACGTGACGGTGCGCGACCTCGTGATCCTGCCCAACAGCGTCGACCTCTGAGCCATTCCATGAACGCCGACCCCACCTCCACCGCAGCGATGGCCGATGCACGCTTCGTCATCGGCGTGGACGTCGGCACCGGCAGCGCCCGCGCCGGCGTCTTCGACTCAGAAGGCCGCATGCTCGCCTCGGCGAAGCACGACATCACGCTGCACCAGGCGAGCGGCTCGATCGTCGAGCAGTCGAGCGGCGAGATCTGGCGCGCGGTGTGCCGGGTGGTGAAAGACGTGCTCGCGCAATCGGCCGTGGCGCCGGAGCAAGTGGCCGGCATCGGCTTCGACGCGACCTGTTCGCTCGTCGTGCTCGGCCCCGGCGGGCAGCCGCTGGCCGTCGGCCCGTCCGGGCAGGCCGAGCGCAACATCATCGTCTGGATGGACCACCGCGCCGTCGCGCAAGCCGAGCGCATCAACGCCACCGGCCACCCGGTGCTGCGCTACGTTGGCGGCCGCATCTCGCCCGAGATGGAAACGCCGAAGCTGCTCTGGCTGCTGGAGAACAAGCCCGACGTCTTTGCTGCGGCGTGGCAGTTCTTCGACCTCACCGACTTCCTGACCTGGCGCGCGACCGGTGACCTCTCGCGCTCGACCTGCACGGTGACCTGCAAGTGGACCTACCTGGCGCACGAGCGGCGCTGGGACGCCAGCTACTTCCGCACCATCGGCCTGGGCGTGCTCGCCGATGAAGCCTTCGTGCGCATCGGCCAGCGCGTGGTCGACCCGGGCACGCGGCTCGGTGGCGGGCTCACGGCCGAAGCCGCCGCGGAACTCGGGCTGCGTGCCGCGACGCCGGTGGCCACTGGTGTGATCGATGCGCATGCCGGTGGCATCGGCAGCGTGGGCGCACAGGGCCGAGCCGAAGCGTGCCTCGCCTACGTGTTCGGCACCTCGTCGTGCACGATGACGACGACCGAGCAGCCGGTGTTCGTGCCCGGCGTCTGGGGGCCGTATTTTTCAGCGATGGTCCCGGACCGCTGGCTGAACGAGGGCGGGCAATCGGTGGCCGGCGCGGCGATCGAACACCTGCTGTCGCTGCACCCCGCAACGCCCGAAGCGCGGCGCCGTGCCGAGAGCGCCGGCGACTCGTTGCCGACGATGCTTGGGGCGCTCGCCGAGCAGGCGGCCGGTGGCCTGTCGCAGGCCGCGCGGCTGGCCGACGGCCTGCACGTGGTTCCTGAGTTTCTCGGCAACCGCGCGCCGATGGCCGACCCTCACGCAAGGGCCGTGATCGTCGGCCTCGGCATGGACACCGACCTCAACAGCCTGGTCGCGCTGTACGTGGCGGGGCTGTGTGGCATCGGCTACGGGCTGCGCCAGATCATCGACGTGCAGGCAGCAGCCGGCGCGCCGGTCGATCGGGTGGTCATCAGCGGTGGCGCGGGGCGAAGCGATTTCGTGCGCCAGCTGCTGGCCGACACGACGGGCAAGCCAGTGGTCGCCACCGAGGCGGACGAGCCCGTCCTGCTCGGCGCCGCAATGCTCGGCGGCGTCGCCGGCGGGCTCTTCGGCGATGTGGCATCGGCGATGGTGCGGATGTCGAGGGTCAGCCGCAGCTACGAGCCGGCCACCGGTGCCTTGTCGGTGCTGCACGAGGCGCGGTTCGGCGCCTTCACCCGGTTGCAGAGCGTTGCGAGAGAAATTCGCGATGCAGCCTTGCGATAGCTTGATAGCTACATGGATGGCTGTTCGGCGTTCTAAGCCTTGTCGAAGGAGACCGGCTGAGTCCGCCCGCGCTTGGAGCGGATGACGACCGTGCCGGCCAGCTTGTCGTGCCAACCCTGCTTGCGCGGATCGAAGGCCACCCACAGGAGGCCGAGGCCGAACGGCAGCATCGAGACGAAATAGCCCAGGTAGCGCCCGATCGACTGGCCGACGCTCAGCGTGTTGCCGGTTCGCGCGTCGACCACGCGTGCTGACAACAACATCTTTCCCGGTGTGGCCTGGCGGGTCAGCCAGAAGACGATCGAAGCGGCCGCGGGCAGCAGCCAGGTGATGACGAAGTCGCCGGTGCCCGCGAGAAAGCCGGTCTTCTCGCCATTGAAGTAGGCCCAGCCGTAAAGCGCCAACAGCAGCGGAAAGCTGATCGCGATGATGAGCACCGTGTCGATCAAGGCCGCACCTGTGCGGATCCAGAAGCCGGCATATTCCACCTCGGTCGGGTCGATGTCGGAGACGGGTGCCTTGGGTGGTGCGTAGGGGTTGGTTGTCATGGTCGGGGTGTCAGGGGATTGAAGGCCAGGCTTGCATCATGGCGCGGCGCGCTGCGACCGGCGACGGAGGGTCCTCATCCAGATGCTCGCGGAGCGGGGATTGCGTCCCCCGATTCATGCGGCCGTGAGCGATGGATCAGGCGCGCGCTTCACGCCACGAGCGGGCGATGTCTTCAGTGGAACGCAACTCGGCGCCGCGCTTCTGTAAGTCCTGGTTGATGCGTGCCGAGATGGCGTTAGCCGTTTCGGTATTCGACGGCCAGGTGCTGTGCCCGTCTTCGGCGACGACGAGCGCGAAGCCTTTCTCCAGGGCCGAGCGGCTGGTGTTGAAGACGCAGAACTCGCTTTGCAGGCCGCACATGACCAGCTGCTCGGCCCTCAAGCCGTCGAGCAGGCCGGCGAGGTCGGTCCCGTCGAAGGCACTGGACGCGTGCTTCTTCACCAACTTGTCACCAGGCAGTGGCTGCAGGGACTCGTGCAGCTCCGCGTGCGGCGAGCCTTCTTCAAAAGCATCCCCGGCTTCGGCGCAATGCTGGATGAAGAGGATGGGCACCGCCGCCTCACGCGCTGCATGGATCAGCGCGACGCTGCGGTCGACCAGGTGCTGCGCGTCGGAAATGGGCTCGCAGCGCACGCCATCGAAGGCGCCGCGTTGCACATCGATGACGAGCAGGGCCGTGCGCGGCATGGCGGTGCTCCCCCTCATTTGCGCGAGGTCTTGGTGGCCGGCTTGGCGGCGGGCGACTCCTGCCGCAGGCCTTCGGACATGCCGATCAACACGCCGCTGACCAGCGTGGCGTAGCCCTTCATCAGCGCTTCGGCCGCCTTGGCGCCCGCAGCGCGGCCCTCGCGGCTGGCCTGCTGCGCCGAGGCCATCAGCTGTTCCACCGTGGCGGTGGCTTGCGCACCGGAAGCCGTGCCCTTCAGCTGCATGCTCTCGAGCACCTGGTTCCACGGGCCTTGCAACTGCTCGCTTGCGGTCTGTGCGGCCTTGGTGACGGTGGTGAAGAACATGTCTTCCATCTTCTCCAGGTCGCCGAGCGCGCCTTTCAGCTGCTTCTCTTGCGTGCTCACGCCCTGCTCGACGAACTGCTCCAGCGCCTTGCGTTGCGCCTCCACCGCCTGCAGCAGCGCCGAGTCCATGCCGGCCAGGGCCTTGCCGAGCAAGGCCTCCACGTCGACCGCCGGCAGGCCGCTGTCCGCCGCACCGGCCGACGCGGCCTGCGTCACCGACTTCAGCACGCCCTGGATGTTCTTCACCGTCATCTCGCGCCCCTGCAAGGCCTTCAGCGTCGCGCTGCTCACCGCCTGGCGCAGCGCCTCACCCTGCTTGGTGGTGGCGTTGGTGAACATGTCGGCCAAGGCCTTCTGATCGATGCCGGACTTGATCATGCGTGTCTCCTGAAAGGGTGGGGCTCTAGGTTACTGCGGTATCGCCGCCGTGGCACCCCTCACCGTTCATTTCGCCGGCAGGGCATACGAGAGCACGTAGTCGCCCGGCTTGGTGCCGGTGGAGCCGTGGCCGCCCGCCACCACCAGCAGGTACTGGCGGCTGTCGGCGCCGGTGTAGGTCATCGGCGTGGCCTGGCCGCCGGCGGGCAGGCGGCTTTCCCAGAGCTGGCGGCCGTCGGTCGCGTCATAGGCGCGCACGTAGTTGTCGAGCGAGCCCGACAGGAAGGCCACGCCGCCCGCCGTGAGCATCGGCCCGCCGATGTTGGGCACACCCATCTTGAACGGCAGCGGCAGCGGCGACAGGTCGCGCACCGTGGCGTTGCGGTGCTTCCAGGCGACCTTGCCGGTGCGCAGGTCGGCTCCGGCCACGTAGCCCCAGGGCGGCGCCTGGCACGGCAAGCCCACCGGCGAAACAAAGGCACCCATCTTGGCCGCGAACGGCGCGCCGAAGTTCTCGTTCAGCGCGGGCAGCGGGCCCTTGGGCGGGCCTTCGTCCTGCACCATCAGTTCGGTGTCGTTCGGGCGCGGCACCAGCTTCGACGTGAAGGCAAGGTAGGTCGGCGTCGTGAAGGCGATCTGCCGCACCGGGTCGACGGCCACGCCACCCCAGTTGAAGACGCCGAAGTTGCCGGGGTAGATCAGCGAACCCTGCGTCGAAGGCGGCGTGAAGCGCCCTTCGTAGCGCAGGCGATGGAAGGCGATGCGGCAGTAGAGCTGGTCGAACGGCGTCGCGCCCCACATGTCGCGGCCTTTGAGCGGTGGTGGCTCATACGACAGCGCCGATTTGGGCTGCGTGGCGGCCGTGTGGTCGCCTTCGGCGGCACCCTGCGGCGCGGGGTGTTCGGTCACCGGCAGCAGCGGCTTGCCGGTGCGCCGGTCGAGCACGAACAGCTCGCCCTGCTTGGTGGGCTGCACGAGCGCAGGCACGGTGCTGCCGCCGATGGCCAGGTCGACCAGGCTGGGCTGCGCAGGCACGTCGTAGTCCCACAGGTCGTGGTGCACCGTCTGGAACACCCAGCGCGCCTTGCCGGTGGCGATGTCGAGTGCCACCACCGAAGACGAATGCTGCTCGACGGCCGGCGTGCGCTTGCCGCCCCACTGGTCGGGTGGCTGGTTGCCCATCGGCACGTAGACCAGGCCCAGCGCTTCGTCCACGCTCGAGATCGACCAGCTGTTGGGCGAGTTCGCCGTGTAGGTCTGCCCGGCGGCGATGGGCGCAGTGGCGTCCGGGTTGGCCGAGTCCCAGTTCCACACCAGCTCGCCGGTGTCGACGTCGAACGCGCGGATCACGCCCGACTGTTCCTTGGTCGACGCGTTGTCGAGCACGGTGCCGCCCACGATCACGAGCTTGCGCGTGACGACCACCGGCGAGGTCGAGTAGTACGAGCCCGGCATCAGGTTGGGCATGTGGGCCGACAGGTCGATCTCGCCCTTGCCGCCGCCGAAGCTCTTGCACACGGCGCCGGTGTCGGGGTTCAGCGCGATGAGCCGTGCATCTGCGGTCGGCATGAACAGCTTGGCGGCGCAATCGGGCGATGCGTTGGCCGCGGCGGGTGTGGCTGCGCTGGCCGCCGAGGCTGCCACAGCGGCGGTGCCCGCATCGGCACCCGCGGGCGGCTGGTACGACAGCCCGCGGCAGGTCAGGTGCTGCAGCGCGAGCTGGCCGCGGATCTGCGGGTCGTAGCGCCACACTTGCGCACCGGTGGTCGCGTCGAGCGCGATCACCGACTGGTGCGGCGTGCAGAGGAACAGGCGGTTGCCGATCTTCAGCGGCGTCACTTCATACGTGGTCTCGACCGGGTCGCCAGCGCGCCCGCGCAGGTCACCGGTCTGGAATGTCCACGCGAGCTTCAAGCCGCTCACGTTGGTGGGCGTGATCTGGTTCAGCGGCGAATAGCGCTGGCCTTCGCCGGTGCGGCCATAGGCCTGCCATTCGCCGGGCGGCATGGCGGCGCTCGGTGCCGAGAGCGAGCCCGATGATGCCGTGGGCAGCGAGCCTTCCACCGTCGTCGGGTCGTGCCACACCGTGGCCAGCGCGACCACCGCGTACAGGCCCAGCATCATGCCGAGGGCAACGCGGCCGGGCCGGCGCGCCGAGCTGCCGCCGAGCCAGCGTGCCACCGAAGGCAGCAGCAACGCCAGGCCGAGCACGAACCACACATCGAGCCGCGCGGCCAGCGGCCACCAGTTCAGCCCCGCTTCCCACAGCGACCACGCGAGCGTGCCGGCCAGCAGCAGTGCGTAGACCCACCAGGCCGCAGCCCGCCGCTGCCACAGCAGCGCGGCCGTGACCCAGCAACCCAGTGCGGCGACGAGGTAATAAGCGCTGCCGCCGAGCGACACGAGCCAGCCGCCGCCGGCGGCCAGCGCAAGGCCCATCAACAGCAGCACGATGGCGCAGGCGCGTGCGGCACCCGATGAAACCGGGGTCGAAGAAGGAGGTGCTGTGCTGGACATTCGAAAAGCTCCGCGCGCCGAGTGGGTGAACTGCCGATCTTGGCGACAGAGGCCGCATGAGGCTGTCGGCGCTGCGCCGATGCACGCGTAGGACAGTGCCTAAGCGGTCTTGGGCATCGCAATGTCCGGTTCAGAAATGCGCAGTGCGCTGCGTGATTTCCTGCAGCGAGCGCCGGCCCTTGACTCGCAGCTTGCCGCCTCGGCGAGTGCCGGACGGCGCACGCCTTGCTTGCATGGAGAATGCGCGCAGGTCGCCGCACGGGCGCTTCACAACAAGAGGTTCACAGATGAAGGTATTGGTCTTGGGCAGCGGCGTGATCGGCGTGGCGTCCGCGTATCAGCTGGCGCTGGCCGGCCATGAGGTGACCGTCGTCGACCGCCAGCCCGCGGCGGCGCTGGAAACGAGCTATGCCAATGCTGGTGAGGTGTCGCCCGGCTATTCGGCGCCGTGGGCCGGCCCTGGCGTGCCGATCAAGGCGGTGAAGTGGCTGCTGATGCACCACCGCCCGCTGGTGATCCGCCCCAACATCGACATGAACCTCGTGCGCTGGGGCCTCGCCATGCTGCGCAACTGCACGAGCGAGCGCTACGAGGTCAACAAGAGCCGCATGGTCCGGCTGGCCGAGTACAGCCGCGACTGCCTGAAGGAATTGCGTGCGCAGACCGGCATCCAGTACGACGAGCGCATGCAGGGCACGCTGCAGCTGTTTCGCACGCAGGCGCAGCTCGACGGCACGGCAGCCGACATCGCCATCCTGAAGCGTTACGGCGTCGGCTTCGAGCTGCTCGACCGCGACGGCTGCATCCGCCACGAGCCCGCACTCGCGCAGGTGCGCGACAAGTTCGTCGGTGGCCTGCTGCTGCCCGGCGACGAGACCGGCGACTGCTTCAAGTTCACGCAGAACCTGGCCGCGCTGGCGGTGCAACGCGACGTGCAGTTCCGCTACGGCACGCACATCCAGCAGCTGCAGACGGCGGGCGGGCGCATGGAAGGCGTGCTCACCGATGGCGGCCTGCTGAAGGCCGATGCCTACCTGGTCGCGCTGGGCAGCTACTCGCCGCTGCTGCTGAAAGGCATCGGCATCCGCATTCCGGTGTACCCGGTGAAGGGCTACTCGATCACGGTGCCGATCACCGATGCGACCGGCGCGCCCGAGTCGACGGTGATGGACGAGACGCACAAGGTCGCGGTGACGCGCCTGGGCGATCGCATCCGCGTCGGCGGCACAGCCGAGCTCGCGGGCTACACGCTGCAGTTGCACGACGCGCGCCGCCAGACGCTGGAGCACGTGGTGACCGACCTGTTCCCGCGTGGCGGCGACGTCTCGCGCGCCGAGTTCTGGTGCGGTCTGCGGCCGATGACGCCCGACGGCACGCCGGTCGTCGGTGCGACGCGGCTGCCCAACCTCTACCTCGCGACGGGCCACGGCACGCTGGGCTGGACCATGTCGGCCGGCACCGGCCGCGTGATGGCCGACATCATCTCGGGCCGCGCGCCGGGCATCGACATGAGCGGCCTCACGGTCGACCGCTACCCGAACACCTACGCGTAGTTCGCGATCAGGGCCGCACGGCCGGCGCTTCCAGCTTCATGCCGCGGTCGCGCCAGGCCAGGTACAACGCCAGCTCGACGATCTCGGGTGAGCCGTAGGCCAGCGGCTCGGCGCGCACGCCGGTCATGCAGTTGCGCAAGCGGCGTTGCAGCGAGCCCAGTGCCTGCCATTCGAGCCGATAGAGCGGATAGCCATTGGCATGTCCTTGCGGGATCAGGCTGCCTCCCAGCCGGCCGCCCGCGCGCTCGTCGTGGCATTGCGCGCATGACAGGTCGAGCTGGCCGATGCGCTGCCGGTACAGCGCTTCTCCGCGGGCGCGAGGGGCTTGCAGCTTCGGGTCCGCAAGCGGCGTGATCGGCAAACCACGCGACTGCAGCGCGACGTAGCTTTCGAGGGCCAGCAGCTCAGGGCTTTCTGCGGCGAACGGCGTGCTCTGCTGATGACGTTCGCGGCACAGGTTGATGCGCTGAGAAAGATCGATCGGCCGCTTGAGCGTCTTGTCGAACGCCGGGTAGCTCGCCGCGACGCCGCGCATGGCCTTGGCTGCCGCACCGTGGCAGCCTGCGCAGGCCTTGGCCGATGTGCTCGGCGCACGCTCCCACAGTGCGGCACCGTCCTGCACCGTCAGCATCGCCGGGTTCTGCATGTCGTCGCGCTGCATGGCCTGGGTTTGCGGGCTCATGTCGTCGAAGCCCGAGCGGCGTGCATCCGGCGCCTGGGCGTTGGCGTTCAGGCAGACAGCCACCATCGCGATGGCCGCGGCCCAGCGCTTCATGTGACGGTGAGCACCGCGCTCTCGCTTTGCGAGAAGCCGTTGTCGCCTTCCCAGCTGAAGCTGAGCGTGCCGCTCTCGGTCGCCAGCATCGTGAACGAGAAGTACGGGTTGGCCGCCACCGCCGGGTAGAGCTCGGCGCTGCACACCAGCTCGCCGTTGAAGCGGCAGCTGAAGCGGTTGATCAGGTCGCGCGGCTTCACCTGGCCGTTGGCATCGGGGCGGAAGCCGGTTTCCATGATGTGGGCGATCAGCGTGCGCAGCTCGATGACCTCGCCGCGCTTGGCGGTGGGTGGGACGGTGAGGAGGGTGCGTGCCATGGTGATTTACTGTGTGCGGAATTCGGAGCCCGTGCTAGCCGTGCCACACCTCCGACACCCCACGTCAAACGGATGTTGTTCCATCACCATCACCTCACTCCAGACACGCCGCGAGCGTGACCAGCACGTCCACGCTGTGCGACCAGTAGCTGCCGTCGCTCAAACGCGCCACCGCCACCAGCTGCTGCGAGGTCGCGAGGCGGATGCGTGTGGACACCAGCGCTTTGCCCGAGCGTGGGCCGAGCGTGAAGCGGACCACGTCGCGCTGCGGGTTGCGGTCGTTGAAGACGGCGATGCCGGTCACGTGCTCGGTGGCGCTCATCGGGCTGTCCACGCTCACGGTGATCGGCACGGCATTGCCGTTCTCGACCAGCGGCGGCACGTCGAGCTTCACCTTGCCCGGCTTCACCGACGCGCCGTTCGCATAGCCACGGATGGCGTCCTGCATTTCGGACGAAGTGGCACGCACCGCCGGCACCACGACAGCGGTGCCGAAAGCCACGCCCAGGTGAAGGAGTTCTCTTCGTTGCATCGGAAGTTATTTCAGCGTCAACAGGTAGGCCACCACGTCTTCGACCTGTTGCGCGCTCAAAAGGTTCTTGCCGCGCCAGGCCGGCCCCACGCGTTGCAGGCCTTCGCTGCGATGGTAGGCCGGCATGATGGTTTGCGCATTGAGCCGGCGCGCGTCGGCGATGCGCAGCCGCAGCTGCCCGGCCGACCAGCGCGAGCCGGTGCCCTGCAGGTCGGGCGCCAGGTTGCCCTGGAAGCGGTCTTCGGGAAACGGGCCGGTGTGGCACAGCAGGCACAGCCCCGTCTGCCGGCTCGCGACGATCTCGCGGCCACGCGCCGCATCGCCCGCGCTGGCCGTGAACGGCTCGGGAATCGCGTCGCCGACGATCTTCAACTCCGTTTGTGCATGCGCCGCACATGCTGCGAAGGCCAGCATGGCGGCAGCCCGGCGCATCAGGCCTTCTTCAGGCTGTGGTTCTTCAGCGGCATGTCGCGAATGCGTTTTCCCGTGGCCGCGAAGATCGCGTTCATCACGGCCGGCGCAGCCACCGCGATGGTGGGCTCGCCCACGCCGCCCCAGAAGCCGCCCGAGGGCATCACGATGGTCTCGACCTTGGGCATGTCTTCCATGTGCACCACCGGGTAGGTGTCGAAGTTCTGCTGCTCGATGCGGCCGTCTTTCACCGTGCAGCCGCCGAACAGCGCAGCCGACAGCCCGTAGACGAACGAGCCTTCCACCTGCGCCTGGATCTGCTGCGGGTTCACGGCATGGCCGCTGTCCGTCGCCGCCACGATGCGGTGTACCTTGAGCTTGCCTTCGGCATCGACAGACACCTCGGCACACGCGGCCACGTAGCTGCCGAAGCCCATCGTTTGCGACAGGCCGCGGAAGACACCGGCCGGTGCGGGCGTGCCCCAACCCACGCGTTCGGCCACTGCGTTGAGAACGGCAAGGTGCTTCGGGTTCTTGGCCATCAGCTTGCGGCGGAAGGCCAGCGGGTCCTGGTTCGTCGCGTGCGCCAGCTCGTCCATGAAGCATTCGAGGTAGAGCGTGTTCTGGTTCAGGTTCACGCCGCGCCAGAAGCCGGGCGGCACATGCGGGTTGCGCATCGCATGGTCGATCAGCAAGTGGGGCACGGTGTAGCCGATCGACGCTTCGGGGCCTGGTGCGTTCAGCCCCTGGAAGACCACCGGGTCCTTGCCGTCCTTGATCATCTGCGGGAACACGCCGGCGAGGATCGATTGGCCCGAGATGCGCATGTGCAGCGCGGTGAGGTTGCCTTGCTCGTCGAGCCCGGCCGTCAGCTTGCATTGCGTGACGGGGTGGTAGCGGCCGTGCGTCATGTCTTCTTCGCGCGACCAGATCAGCTTGATCGGCGTGCCCGGCATCTGCTTGGCGATCTGCACCACCTGGTGAACCCAGTCGTGCACGGCACCGCGCCGGCCGAAGCCGCCGCCGAGCAGCAGCTTGTAGACCTCGCACTTCTCGGGCGGCAGGCCGGATGACTCGGAGGTGGCCGCGAGCGCGGCCTCGCCGTTCTGC
>Ga0307513_10000991_pt1 | contig 41018 bp, 40 predicted proteins | sample 15_EM_MG_FD_202174 | JGI IMG/M metagenome (GOLD analysis project Ga0307513, IMG submission 202174) | Populus trichocarpa ectomycorrhiza microbial communities from riparian zone in the Pacific Northwest, United States - 15_EM | ecosystem: Host-associated > Plants > Roots > Unclassified | place...
ACTTGGCTTCGACGAGTGGCGTTTGATCCATCCCCGAATCGTAGGGTCGAAGCTCAAAGTGTTCAAGTTATTATTTCTAAGTTCCTAAAGTCCGCGCAGTCAGCGACAAACACGGGGCCTGCGGGCCCCGTTTTCACGATGAAGCGTATTCCAGTCGCGCTCGAAGAAGGCATCGCGGTCGCCTGCATGGCGCTGCTGGTGGTGATCACGCTGCTCAACGTCGTGACGCGCTACCTCACCGACCAGTCGTTCGCCTGGACCGAAGAGATCTCGATCTTCCTGATGGTGGTGATGACGCTGGCCGGCGCCGGCGCAGCGGCCGCCCGCGACCGCCACATCCGCATCGAATACTTCTACGACGGCGGCAGCGCCGCCCGCCGGCGGCAGCTGAAGATCGTCGCCGCCTGTACGGCGGGGTTGCTGTTCCTGGTGCTGGCCGTGCTGTTCGCCCGAATGGTCGCCGATGAAATCCGGTACGCCGAGACGTCGATGGGGCTGGGCATTCCGCGCTGGTGGTTCACGATTTTCTCGCCGCTGCTGTGCCTGGCGATTGCGCTGCGCTCGTTCGGCGTCGCCTGGGCCGCCGCCAAGGACGCCGCCGAATGACCGGCTTCACGCTGTTCGCGGTCTTCGTCGTGCTGATGCTCGCCGGCGTGCCGATCGGCGCTGCGCTCGGCCTCGGCGGCATCGTCGCGATCGCATTGGCGAACGCCGACACCCAATGGTTCGGCCTGCTCGCCGCGCCGCAGAACATGCAGGCCGGCATCGCCAAGTACCCGCTGCTGGCGTTGCCGATGTTCGTGCTGGTCGGCGCCATCTTCGACCGCTCCGGCGTCGCCCAGCGAATGGTCGATTTCGCGATTGCCTGCGTCGGCCGCTCGCCCGGCATGCTGCCGCTGGTGGCGATCGTCGTCGCGATGGTGCTCGGCGGCATTTCGGGCTCGGGCCCGGCCAACGCCGCCGCGGTCGGCGGGGTGATGATCGCCGCGATGTCGCGCGCCGGCTACCCGGCGGCGTTCTCGGCCAGCGTGGTCGGCGCGGCGGCGGCGACCGACATCCTGATCCCGCCGTCGATCGCCTTCATCGTCTACAGCGTCAACGTGCCGGGCGCGTCGGTGCCGGCGCTGTTCGCCGCCGGCATGCTGCCGGGCGTGCTGGCCGGCCTGGCGCTCGTCGTGCCAGCGGTCCTGATCTCGCGCCGCCACGGCTTCGGCCAGGCCGAATCCGAACGGCCGCGGCCGCCGTTCTGGCGCTCGCTTCGCGAAGCCTCGTGGGGGCTGGCGGCGCCGGTGCTGATCCTCGGCGGCATGCGGGTCGGCTGGTTCACGCCGACCGAAGCGGCGGTGGTCGCGGTGGTCTACGGCCTCTTCGTCGGCACCGTCGTCCACCGCTCGATCGGCTGGCGCGACCTGTACCCGATCTTTCGCGAAGCGGCCGAGCTGTCGGCGGTGATCATGCTGGTCCTCGCGCTGGCCGGCATCTTCGCCTACTCGGTCAGCACGCTCGGCATCGCCGACCCGGTGGTCGCCTTCGTCAAGCATCTGGGCCTGGGCTCGACCGGCACGCTGATCATGCTGTTCGTCGTGATGACGGCGCTCGGCATGTTCCTCGACGGGGTTTCGATCTTCCTCGTCTTCCTGCCGCTGCTGTACCCGCTGATGCTGTTCTTCCAGTGGGACCCGGTCTGGTTCGGCGTGCTGCTGACGATGAAGATCGCGATCGGCCAGTTCACGCCGCCGCTCGCCGTGAACCTGATGGTCGCCTGCCGGCTGGCCCGCGTGCGCATGGAAGAAACGGTGCCGTGGGTCGGCTGGCTGCTGGTGTCGTTCATCGGCGCCGCTTTGGCGGTACTGTTCGTTCCGGAGTTGGCGTTGTGGCTGCCCCGTTCGATGGGCTATTGAAGGAGACTTCCCATGAAGCGTCGTGAACTGATCGTATCGGCCGGTGGTGGTCTGGCCTCGCTCGGACTGCCGGGCCTGGCCTTCGCGCAAGCCGCGTACAAGGCCGAGTACAAGATGAGCACCGTCGTGCCGCCGGCTTTCGCCTGGGGCAAGGGCGGCGAGATCTTCGGTACCCTGGTCCGCGAACGCACGGCAGGGCGCATCAACATCAAGCAGTACCCGGGCGCCAGCCTCGTCCAAGGCCAGCAGGACCGCGAGTTCTCTGCGATGCGCCAGGGGATCATCGACGTGCTCTGCGGCGCGCCGGTCAACTGGAGCGGCACGGTCCGCGAGCTGAGCGTCTTCACGCTGCCCTTCATCCTGCCCGACCACAAGGCCTGGGACGCCGCGACCACCGAGCCGGCGATCGTCAACGAGTACTTCGACATCGTGCGCAAGGCCGGCGCCGAGCCGCTGGCGATCGGCGAGACCGGCTACCGGCAGATCAGCAACAGCAAACGCCCGGTCATCAAGCCCGACGACCTGAAAGGCATCAAGGTGCGCGTCGTCGGCAGCCCGATGTACGGCGAGATCATGGCCGGCATGGGGGCAAACCCGACCTTCATGAGCTGGGCCGATGCGCAGCCGGCGCTGGCCTCGGGCGCGGTCGATGCGCAGGAGAACCCGCTCGAAGTCTTCCTGGCGGCGAAGATCAACACGCTCGGCCAGAAGTACGTGACCAAGTGGAATTACTCGAATGACATCCTGCTGTATGCGATTGCCGCACCGGTGTGGGCGGGCTGGACGCCGGCCGACCAGAAGATCGTTCGCGAAGCGGCGCAAGACGCCGCCAGGCAGCAGGTCGGGCTGGTCCGCAAGCTGTTCGCCGAGGATGTCGAGCGCGTGCGCGGCCTGGGCGTCGACGTGCATGTGCCGACACCGGCCGAGACGCAGGCCTGGCAGATTGCGACCCGCCGCGTCTACGCACGCTGGAAGGTGCAGACCCACGCCGGGCTGGTCAGCAAGATCGAGCAGGCGGTCGAGAAGACCCGCAAGGGCTGATGTCGGGCAAGCGAGCACCGGCCTCGGCCGGCCGGATGCACCTGCAAGCCGAGGCCCTGCTCTTCTTCAAGCTGGTCCGGGTGGTCAACCTCACCGCGCGGCCCTTCGTCGAAACCCTGTCGCGCAAGCACCACCTGTCGCTCAACGAGTGGCGGGCGATGGTCGTGCTGGCCAGCCACCCCGGCGTCGCGGCGCGCGAGATCGCCGAACACACGGGCCTCGACAAGATGAGCGTCAGCCGGGCGATTGCGGCGCTGTTCCGCCATGACCGGATCCGCAAGGAGGCCGACCTCGGCGACGCCCGCCGCACGCGTCTGTGGCTCACCGATTCCGGCATCGAGCTGTTCGAAGCGATCGGTAGTTCGGCCAGCGTGCGCGGCGCGCAACTCTTCGCCGGCATCAGCCGCGGCGAACAGCAGCAGCTCGGGCAGACGATCGACCGCCTGCTCGCCGCGCTGCAGACTTCAGAAACCGAATAGGCTGCACCGCACCGCGCGCTGCTGGTTCGGCTCGGCGCCGGCCCAGTCTTCTGGGCCATCGGCCCAGGCCAGCAGCAGGGCCCCGAACGGTGCGCTCATCGCCACCGTCGCGCCGGGCTCGATGACCACGAAGCCGTTCGCGTGCACGCTGTGGCCGTCGATCTGCAACAGCCCGCCGCGCAGCCAGAACTCGGTCAGCGCGCTGGCTCGCCACGGCGGGCACACGGCGCCGGGGGTCAGCGAGAGCTGCACGAAGCGGTGGGCGCTGCCGGTGCCGGCGTAGTCGAAGATCGTCTGCCGCCGGATGCCTTCGATGCCGGTCTGCCAGCGCGGCAGCGCGTCGACCTTGACGTTGACTTCCGGCGGCACTTCGGGCGCCGGGTTGGCGAATGCCTCGTGCCGCGAGCCGGCGTGCAGCCCGCTCAACAGCTCGCGCTCGGGCGGGTAGACCACCGGCCCTTCGAGGCGCGAGACCAGCACCGTGCTCTGGTGGGCAATCGCATCGTGGGTCGAGCCCCAGAAGTTGATGCCCGCCTGATGCAGCCCGACGCTGCCGTGGTAGTCGGTCAGGCAACCGTCGACGACGAAGCTGGTCGCCACGCCGCGGTGCTGGTGCAAGCCGCTGCGCGTCATCGCGGCGAAGCCGATCAGGCCGAGGTAGTGGCCGCGTTCGTCGTCGTAGCGGATCGGCTTCAGCCGCTGGCCGGGCTCGGGCGTGTCCTGCCACGGCAGGCTGTTGGCGTCGAAGACATGCACGCGGCCGGCGGGCTGGGTGTCGTTCGCATAGGCGGGCTGCATCATGCCGATATGGTAACGAATGTGACCATTTCAAAGCCCGTGTGGGGCTAATCCACGGCGTCGAACACCGCGATGCTTTCCACATGCGCCGTGTGCGGAAACATGTTGACCACGCCGGCCTGAACGCAGCGGTAGCCGGCCTGGTGGACCAGCAGCCCGGCATCGCGGGCCAAGGTGGCCGGGTTGCAGCTGACGTAGACGATCCGCCGCGGCGGCGCCCAGCCTTCGGCGCCGCGCAGTTCGGCCATCGCCTTGGCGATCGCGAACGCGCCTTCGCGCGGCGGGTCGATCAGCCAGCGCTCGGCCGGCCCGACAGCGCGCAGTTCGGCGGGGCCGACTGCGAACAGGTCGCGTGCTTCGAAGCGCGTCTTGGCGGCCAGCCCGTTCGCCGCCGCGTTGTCGCGCGCGCGCTGGACCAGCGTTTCGCTGCCTTCGATGCCGAGCACCTCGCGCGCGCGCCGGGCCAGCGGCAGCGTGAAGTTGCCCAGGCCGCAGAACCAGTCGACGACGCGTTCGTCCGCCTGCGGCTCGAGCAGGCGCAGCGCGCGGTCGACCAGCACCCGGTTCATCTGCGGGTTGACCTGCGTGAAGTCGGTCGGCTTGAAGGGCATCGTGATGCCGTACTCGGGCAGCGAATAGGCAAGCAACGGGCCGTTTTCGTCATTGCGGTCGAGCCGGTGTACCGTCTCCGGCCCCTTCGGCTGCAGCCACCATTGCACGCCATGCGCGGCGCCGAAGTCGCGCAGGCGCGCGGCGTCGGCCGCGCTCACCGGCTCCAGGTGGCGCAGCACCAGCGCGGTGACCTCGTCGCCCATCGCCAGCTCGATCTGCGGCAGCCGGTCACGCTGGTCCATGGCGCCGATCAGGTCGCGCAGCGGCAGCAGCATCGCGCTGATGGACGCCGGCAGCACCGGGCAGACCTTGATGTCGGCCACGTAGCGCGACTTGCGTTCGTGAAAGCCGACCAGCACCGTGCCCTTCTTCGCCACAAAGCGCACCGACAGCCGCGCCCGCCAGCGGTAGCCCCAGGCGGGGCCTTCGATCGGCCGCAGCAAACGCTCGGGCTTGACCTTGGCCAGGTGCCAGAGGTTGTCTTCGAGCACACGCTGTTTCACCGCCACCTGCGCAGCCGGGTGCAGGTGCTGCATCTTGCAGCCGCCGCAGGAACCCGCGTGCAGGCCGAAGTGCGGGCAGCCCGGCCGAACCCGCTGCGCGCTTTCCCGCGACAGCGCCGAGATCTGCCCCTGCTCCCACTGGTTCTTCTTGCGCGAGACCTGCACCCGCACCCGTTCGCCGGGCAAGGCGCCTTCGATGAATACGACCTTGCCCGCACCGTCGCCATCGGCGCGGTGGGCCACGCCCTGCGCCTCGAGGTCGAGCGACTCGACCTCCAGCCAATCGAAACCTGAACTCATGGGGCCGGATTATCCCGGCCCCGGGGTCGCGCTCGGCGCTACGGCTTGACGTAGTCCGACACGACCTTCCAGCGCGCGTCCTGCAGTTGCGAAATGCGCGACTGCTCGCTGCCCAGCCGCTTCTGCGGGCCGAAGGTCATCTCGGCGCTGCCGAAGATGTCGGGCGGTATCGTCATCGTGTCCATCGCCTTGATGAAGCTGTCGACCGTCAGGTTCGGCCCGGCCTTGACCGCGGCGCGGATGAACGCGTCGATGACGCTGTAGCCGTAGACCGAGAACACCGTCGGGTCGTCGTTGAACTTGGTCTTGTACTTGTTGGCCCAGAAACGCGCCGGCTGCGCGGGGTCGTCGAGGTAGGGGTTCTGCACCGTCATCGTCGCGTACAGGCCGTCCATCGCCTTGCCGCCCAGCTTGTGGATCAGGTCGGTGTAGGACGCGCTCGACCCGAGGAAGGTCGGCGAAAAGCCGGTCTTGCGGCTCTCGGCGATGGTGCCTATGGTTTCGCGGATGATCGTGCCGAGCACGACGAAGTCGCAGCTGGCGGCCTTCATCTTCGCCACTTGCGACGAGAAGTCGGTCGCGCCGCGTTTGTACGAGGTCTTCTCGACCATCTCGAGGTTCACCGCTTTCAGCCCGGCCTCGGCGCCGCGCAGCACTTCGAGGCCGAAATCGTCGTCCTGGACGATCGAGCAGACCTTCTTCGCGCCCTTCTCCTTCACCAGCTTGGGCAGCGCGATCCGCATCTGGTCGTAGTAGGTCGCGGCGTACGAGTACTTGAGCTTGTGGAACGGCTCGTACATCTCGCGCGCGGCGGTGATCGGGAAGAAGTTGAAGACGTTCTTCTCGAACTGCACCGGCATCGCCGCATTGTTCTGCGCGGTGCCGATGTGGCCGACCATCGCGAAGATCTTGTCCTGGTTGACGAGTTTCTGCGCCGCCAGCACCGCCTTCTTCGGGTCGTAGGCCGAATCTTCGATCAGCAGCTTGAGCTTGCGCCCGCCGACGCCGCCCTGCTCGTTGGCTTCGTCGACGCGCAACATCATGCCCAGCCGAACCTGCTTGCCGAAGCCGGCGATCGGCCCCGACAGGTCCTGGATCGAGCCGATCGTGATCTCGGTCTTGCTGACGCCCTGCTGAGCCGAAGCCGCGCTTGCGGCCAGGGCCAGCGCCGCAATGATGTGGAATCTCGTTTTCATGGTCTGTCTCCGTATTAGCTGTACATCGCGTCGATCTGCGGCGCGTATTTCTGCTGCACCAGTTTGCGCTTGAGCTTCATCGTCGGGGTCAATTCTTCGTCTTCGGCGGTGAGTTGCGCTTCCAGCAAATGGAAGCGCTTGATCTGCTCGACGCGCGCGAACTTGCCATTGACCTTGTCGATCTCGCCCTGGACCAATGCTCGCACCTCGGGCGCGCGTGTCAAGCTGGCGTAATTGCTGAAGGGCACGTCGTGGTCCTGGGCGTATTTCTCGACGTTCTCCTGGTCGATCATGATCAGCACGGTGAGATACGCGCGCTGGTCGCCGACGACCACCGCGTCGGTGACGTACGGCGAGAACTTCAGCTCGTTCTCGATCTCGCTCGGCGTCACGTTCTTGCCGCCGGCCGTGATGATGATGTCCTTCATGCGGTCGGTGATGCGGAACACGCCGTCGGCATCGACCGAGCCGACGTCGCCGGTGTGCAGCCAGCCGTCGGCGTCGATCGTCTCGGCGGTCTTCTCCGGCAGGTTCAGATAGCCCATGAAGACGTTCGGCCCGCGAACCAGGATCTCGCTCGTCGCCGGGTCGATGCGGACCTCGTTCCACGGCGCGGCGACGCCGATGCAGCCGGGCCGGATGCGATCGGCCGGCGTGTAGGTCGAGATGCCGGCGGTTTCGGTCATGCCCCAGACCTCGAGCATCGGCACGCCCAGGGCCAGATACCAGCGCACCAGGTCGGGCGAGATCGGCGCCGCGCCGGTGACGCAATAGCGGGCGCGGTGGACGCCGATCAGCTTGCGCACGTTGTCCAGCGCCAGCCAGCGCGCGAAACGAAAGCGCGCCTTCAGCAGCGCCGGCACCGGCTCGCCGGCCAGCACCCGGTTCGCCACCTGCATGCCCACGCCCAGGCTCCAGCCGTAGGCCAGCTGTTGCAGCCGGCTCGCTTCCTTGACGCCGATCGTCACGGCCGAGTAGAACTTTTCCCAGACCCGCGGCACGGCGGTGGCCACCGTCGGCGCGATCTCGCGAACGTTCTCCGGCACGGTGTCGGGGTTCTCGACGAAGTTCAGCCGGGCGCCGCTGTACATCGCGAAATACTCGCCGCCCAGGCGTTCGGCGATGTGGCACAGCGGCAGGAAGCACATGCGCTCGTCGTCTTCGTACTGCGCGGTGATCCGGTGGTAGCCGCGCACCGCCGTCAGCAGCGAACGGTGGTTGTGCATCGCGCCCTTCGGCCTGCCGGTCGTGCCCGAGGTGTAGACCAGGATCGCGAGCTGCTCCGGCTTCAGCAGGGCCAGACGATCGGCCACCGCGTTCGGCTGCCGCGCGAGATGCTCGCGGCCGAGCGCGCGCAGCGCGTCCAGGCCGATCACGCCGTCGTCGTCGAGCCCGTGCAGGCCCTCCATCTCGAAGACCACGATCTTGCGCAGGCGCGGCAGCGCGGCGCGCACTTCGAGCGCCTTGTCGAGCTGTTCGTCGTCCTCGACGAACAGCAGCACGCTCGCCGAGTCGTCGCACAGGTACTGCAACTGCGCCGCGGCATCGGTCGGGTAGACGCCGTTGCTGACACCGCCGGCGCTGAGCACCGCCAGATCGGCGAGCACCCATTCGACGACCGTGTTGGCGAGGATCGACGCCCGCTCGCCGGGCTCGAAGCCGAGCGCCATCAGCCCGTGGGCGATCTCGCGAACGGCCGACGCGGTGTCGTTCCACGACCAGCTTCGCCAGATGCCGAGCTGCTTTTCGCGCATCCAGACCGCATCGCCGCGCTTCGCAACCGCGTTCCAGAAGACGGCCGGCAGCGTATCGCCGGCGACGACGATCTCGTCGTTCGGCGGTGGCGGCGCGTCCCACAGCTCAGCCATCGTTCATCTCCAGGTCTTCTTCTTTTTCCAGCGCCGCTGGCCGCGAACGCCGGCGTCCTTGATGCCGAGGTAGAACTCCTTCACGTCGTCCTTCTCGCGCAGCACCGCGCAGCGGTCCTCCATCACGATGCGGCCGTTCTCCAGCACGTAGCCGTGGTCGGCCGCGTTGAGCGCCATGTTGGCGTTCTGTTCGACGAGCAGGAAGGTCGTCCCGCGATCGCGGTTGATGCGGACGACGATCTCGAAGATCTCGCGCGTGAGCTTCGGCGAAAGGCCCAGGCTCGGCTCGTCGAGCAGGATCATCTCGGGCGCGGCGACCAGCGCCCGCGCGATGGCCAGCATCTGCTGCTGGCCGCCGGACAGCAGCCCGGCGTGCTGCCGCTCGCGTTCGCGCAGGATCGGAAAGTAGCCGAGCGCGGCTTCGATGTCGCGCGCCACGGCATCGCGGTCGCTGCGGGTGTAGGCGCCCATCAGCAGGTTGTCGCGCACGCTGAGCAGCGGGAACACCTCGCGCCCTTCCGGCACGTGGACGAGCCCGGCGCGAACGATCTTCGCCGGGTCGGCGGCGGTGATGTCCTGGCCCTTGAAGAACACACTGCCGCGGCGCGGATCGATGATGCCGGAGATCGTCTTCAGGATCGTCGTCTTGCCGGCGCCGTTGCTGCCAAGCACGGCCGCGATCTCGCCGCGCCGGACCTTCAGGCTGACACCGCGGATCGCGCGGATCGGGCCGTAGGCGCTCTCTATGTTGGAGAGCACGAGCATCTCCTCGCTCATGCAGCCTCCCTGCGCAAGCTGCTCAGGTCGCCCGCCGAGCCGAGATAGGCCTCGATCACGCCCGGATGCGCCTGCACCTGCGCCGGCGTGCCGAGCGCGAGCACCTCGCCCTGGTTCATCGCCAGCACGCGGTCGCTGACTTTGGAGACCAGCGACATGTCGTGTTCGACCATCAGCACGGTGATGCCGAACTCGCGCCGGATGTCGTCGATCCAGAACACCATGTCCTCGGTCTCCTCGACGTTCAACCCCGACGACGGCTCGTCGAGCAGCAGCAGGCGCGGCTCGGCGCACAACGCGCGGGCCAGCTCGACGACCTTGCGAACGCCGTACGGCAGGCCGGCGATCAGCGCATCGCGGTGGTGCTGCAGGTCGAGGAAGTCGATCACCCGCTCGACCTTCTCGCGCGCCGCGACCGCCGCGCGGCGTGCCTTGGCGGTGAAGAAGAGGTCGTCGATCAAGGTCGTGCTGCGCTGCGTGTGGCGGCCGATCAGCAGGTTCTGCAATACGCTGGCGTGTTCGAACAGTTCGATGTTCTGGAACGTGCGCGCGATGCCGAGAGCGGCCACCGCGTGCGGCGCCTGCGCCAGCAGGTCGCGGCCGTCGTATTCGATGCCGCCGGCGCTCGGCGTGTAGATCCGGCTGATGAGATTGAAAACCGTCGTCTTGCCGGCGCCATTGGGGCCGATCAACGTGAAGACCTCGCCGCGCCGGACATCGAAGCTCACCTTGTTGACCGCCAATACGCCGCCGAAGCGAACGCTGATCTGCTGCACCGACAGCAAGACTTCGTTCATCGCAGCCGCTCCGACTTCTGAAACGACTTCTGCCGCTTGAACAAGCCGCGCCGGTAGAACGGGAACATCGTGAAGAAGGTGCGCAGCTTCAGCCAGCGGCCGTACAGGCCCATCGGCTCGAACATCACGAAGCCGATCAGCACCGCGCCGTAGATCGCGGACTGCAAGCCCGGTGCTTGGCCGATCGCAGCCGGCAGCGCGTCCTTGCCCAGCGCGATGAGCTGCGGCATCGTGATCAGGAAAATCGCGCCGAGAAACGCCCCGTGCACCGAGCCGAGGCCGCCGATCACGACCATCAGCAGCAGGTCGATCGACTGCAGGATGCTGAACTGGTCGGGCGACAGGAACTGGATCTTGTGGGCATACAGCGCTCCGCCCAGCCCCGCCAATGCGGCCGACAGTGCGAACGACAGCGTCTTGTAGCGCGCCAGATGGATCCCCATGCTTTGCGCCGAAACCTCCGAATCGCGAATTGCGACGAACGCGCGGCCGGTCGGCGAACGCAACAGGTTGACGATCGCCAGCGTCGCAAGCACAACCACCGCGAGGCAGAGAAAGTAGAACTCGATGCCCGAGTCGAGCTTCCATGAAACGAAGCTCGGGGCTTTTACGTGCAGCCCAGCGTTGCCACCGGTCACCGACTCCCAGCGCGCCAGCACTTCTTCGACAATGAAGCCGAAACTCAAGGTCGCGATGCCGAGGTAGATGCCCTTCACGCGCAATGCCGGCAGGCCGACGACGACACCGACCGCAGCCGACAGAGCGCCGGCTGCGGCCAGCGACAACGGGAACGGCCAGCCGGCGTTCGACAGCACCGCCTGCGTGTAGGCGCCGACGCCGAGAAAGGCCGCATGGCCGATCGAGAAGAGGCCCGTGAAGCCGGCCAGCAGCATCAGCCCCAGGCCGACCACCGAGTAGATCAGCACGAAGGTCAGTTGCGCCAGCCAGTACTCGGGCAGCAGCCATGGCGACAGCAGCAGTAACACGCCGAGCGCGCCATACCAGAACACGTGCCCGGCGTGCTTCGCCAAACGGATGTCCTGCTCGTAGTCAGTCTTGAAGATGAAACGCATGTCAGCCCACTACCGTCATTCGCTGGTGCCGTTGTCGTGCGCATGCGCGTGCGTAGAGCGGAGCAAGAGCAGGCCGCCGGGGTGCCCTGCTCCGCGAATGTCCCCCGGCGGCGGCCGCCAGGCCGCCGCGGCCGGGGGACATGAGCGCCGTCGGCCACCCGATGCCCTTGGCGTCGCCACGGACTACCTTGGGAAGGAATGACCGCAGCGGGCCGAAAGCGGTCAGCCGATTCATCAACGGCGCCGCAAAAACCGCCTTCATCCCGTTCAAACCTTCTTGCCCAAACGCTCGCCGAACAACCCGTTCGGCTTCACCATCAGCATCACCAGCACCACCACATACGCCGCAATATCCTTGAAGCCTTCGGCCAGATAAAAGCCCGCCAGCGACTCGACGCAGCCGATCACCAGCCCGCCGGCGATGGCACCCGGCAAGCTGCCGAAGCCGCCGACCACCGCCGCCGGAAACGCCTTCAGCCCGATGAAGCCCATGTTCGCGTGGACGAAGGTGATCGGCGCCAGCAGCAAGCCGGCCACCGCCGCCACCGCCGCCGCCAGGCCCCAAGCGAGCCCGTTCAGCCGCTGGACCGGAATCCCCATGTAGTAGGCCGCAAGTTGGTTCTGCGACGAAGCCTGCATCGCGATGCCGAGCTTGCTGTAGCGGAACAGCGCGAAGAGCAGCAGGCACAACACCGCGGTGGCGCCGATGACGACCATCTGCTCGACGTTGAGCACCAAGGCGCCGACGCGCCAGACGCCGTCCTTGTACGGCACCGGCAAGGTGTGGGTTTCGGTGCCGATGCCGGGGATCATCGTCACCAGCCCGCGTGCGACGTAGCCGATGCCGATCGTCAGCATCACGATCGAAAACGCCGGCTGGCCGAGGATCGGCCGGATCACGACGCGTTCGACGCCGATGCCGACCGCCGCCATCGCGGCGATCGCGCACGGCACCGCCAGCCAGAACGGCAGCCCGAGCATCGTCATCAACGCCAGCCCGCAGAAGGCGCCGAGCATCATCAGCTCGCCCTGCGCGAAGCTGACCGTCTCGGTGGCCTTGTAGATCAGCACGAAGCCGAGCGCGATGAGGCCGTAGATGCAACCCTGTGCGATGCCGCTGATGACGAGCTGCACGAATTGCAAGAAGCCTCCGCTGACCAGTCGACGAAGCGCCGATGACAAGCAGATGCTAAGCGCCGCACCACAGCGCCACCCCTCAGGGAAACGCTGATCGCCCGCTAAAAGAGCGAGTCGCGATCGACGCCGTGGCGCGCCATCCGGCGCTTCAGCTTGAGCAGCGATTCCTGCTGGATCTGGCGGATGCGTTCGCGCGTGAGGCCCATTCGCGCGGCCAGGTCTTCCAGCGTTTCGGGCTCGCGGTCGTGCAGGCCGAAGCGCCCCGCAAGCACTTCGCGTTCGCGGTCGTTCAGCTCGGACAGGCCGTGTTCGAGCAGCAGCACGGCTTCGTGGCTGAGGGTCAGGCCGAGCGGGTCGAGCGCCTGATCGTCGGCCACCGTGTCGAGCATCGACTCGCTGCCTTCGCGTTCGAGCGGCGCGTCCAGCGACGATGGCTGTTCGGCCAGCTTCAGCAGCGCCGCGACTTCCTGCACCGGGCGATCCAGCAGTGCAGCAATCTCGTCGACGCTGACGCTGCGCTCGCCGTCGGCCTGCTGGCGGCCGGCGGCTTCGAGCGCGCGGCGCGCCTTCAGCACCTGGTTCAGCTCGCGCACCACATGCACCGGCAGCCGGATCAGCCGGGCCTGGTGCATGATCGCCCGCTCGACGCTCTGGCGGATCCACCACGACGCGTAGGTCGAGAAGCGAAAGCCGCGTTCGGGCTCGAACTTGCTGGTCGCGTGCATCAGCCCGAGGTTGCCTTCTTCGATCAGGTCGATCATCGGCAAGCCGCGGCCGACATAGTTCTTCGCGATGCTGACCACCAGCCGCAGGTTGCGTTCGATCATCCGCTGGCGGGCGGCGAAATCGCCCGCTCGCGCCAGCACCGCCGTGTCGTGCTCTTCCTGCGGGCTCAGCAGTGGCGCGCGGCGGATGTCGCGCAGGTAGCTCTGCAGCGTATTGCCGTGGTCGGTCTCGCCGTCGGCCAGCGTGGCCAGCGTCGCCGGCGCGGCATCAGCGTCATCGGCCGCCGGTTCGTCGGGCTCGTCGCGCTCCAGCGACAACAAGGCACGCGCGGCCAGCGCATCGCCGTTGGCATGGCCGTTGTGCGCTTCGCGCCGTTTGACCATGCCGTGCTCTTGTCACACCCGGTGCCGCCGCTAACGCGCCGGCAGCAGCTTGGCCGGGTCGATCGGCTTGCCCTGGCGGCGGATCTCGAAATGCAGCTGCACGCGCTCGGCGTCGCTGGAGCCCATCTCGGCGATCTTCTGTCCCCGGCGCACCACTTGATCCTCCTTCACCAGCAGGCTCTGATTGTGCGCGTAGGCCGACAGGTAGGTGGCGTTGTGCTTGACGATGATCAGGTTGCCGTAGCCGCGCAGCCCCGAGCCTGCGTAGACGACACGGCCGTCGGCGGCGGCGAGCACCGGGTCGCCGGCCTTGCCGGCGATCGCGAGGCCCTTGCTCTTGGTGTCGTCGAAGCCGGTCGCCACCGAGCCGGCGGCCGGCCAGGTCCAGTTGAGTTCGTCGTCGGGTTCGCGCGCGGCCACAGGCGCGGGCGCTGGCGGCGGCGGCGCGCTGGCTGGGGATGCAGCCGGCGCCGAACCCGCAGCCGCGACGGCCGGCGCAGCCCCGGATGCCGCGCCCGCCGGCGGCAGCGGGCGGCCGCCCGCCGTGACCGGGCGCACGACGACGCCGTTCGCATCGGCGCCCGGCGGCACCACGCGCAACACCTGGCCGACTTCGATCAGGTTCGGGTTCTCGACGTTGTTCCAGCGCGCGATGTCGCGCCAGTTCTGGCCGTTGTCCAGGCCGATGCGGATCAAGGTGTCACCGGTCTTGACGCTGTAGTAGCCGGGCTTGCCGGCGTTCTCGGCGCCGGGCGGCAGCTTCAGCGCCACCTCGGGCGCGGGCGCCGACGCCGCCGCGGCCGGCGGCGCGACGATGATCGGGGCCGGCGCGCGCGTCGTGGCGCCGCGGTCCTCGACCGGTGCGCGGTGCGTCGAGCTGGCGCAGCCGGCGAGTAGCGCCACCACGGCCAACAGGCCGAGCCAGCCGGCTGTTCCAGGCGTCATTCGAAACATCATTCGGGGTGATCCCTCTCTCATGCGGTGCCGGATTTTAGGGGGACGAAGTGCACCGCATCGTGGAGCTGCCGGCGCAGAACACCGGCCCGCTTGTCGACCACCAGCAGCATCTGGCCGCCCGACGCGGCGTCGTGCATCGGGGCGACCAGCCGGCCGCCTTCGGCGAGCTGTTCGGTCCACGCCAGCGGCAGGTCATTCCCGCCGGCGGCGGCGATGATGCTGTCGTAAGGCGCGCGTGGCGCGTGCCCGATACGGCCGTCGCCGTAGACCAGCCGCACGTCGCCATGCCGCCAGTCGACCAGGTGCTCGCGCGCCTTGTCGTGCAGCGGCTTCAGGCGCTCGATCGACAGCACCCGCGTGGCCAGCAGCGCGAGCAGCGCGGTCTGGTAGCCGCAGCCGGTGCCGATCTCGAGCACCCGGCCGAGGCTGCCGCTGGCCAGCGCGTGGTCGCCTTCGAACAGCAGCGACAGCATGCGCGCCACCACCGACGGCTTCGAGATCGTCTGCCCGAGACCGATCGGCAGGCTGGTGTCTTCGTAGGCCTGGTTGGCCAATGCGCTGTCGACGAAACGATGCCGCGGCACGCTGGCCAACGCGCGCAGCACCGGTTCGCAGCGGATGCCGTCGGCGCGCAGCCGCTCGGCCATGCGGCCGCGAACGGCCGGAGAATCGAGGCCCAGGCCGCTCGGGCCCGCGCGCCGGCTGGCGTCTTGTGCGGCTTCGTGGGCATCGTGCAAGGGCCGCTGCGGGCGCAGGACTTCGGTGCCCGCGGCGCGGCCGCCGCGCTGCAGCCGTTCCAGGCCAACGGGAAAGCGGCTGCCGCCTTTGCTCATCGGGTTGCGATGGGTCAGCGAGCGCTCAGACGGCCACGCCACCGAGCAGCCCGGCCCAGGCGCCGCGCGAGCGGTGGTCGGTGAGGTCGACCTGCAGCGGCGTGATCGAAACCAGCCCGTTCGCCACCGCGTGGAAGTCGGTGCCCTCGCCGGCCTCGCGGGCGTCGCCGGCCGGCCCGATCCAGTAGATCGGCTCGCCGCGTGGATTGATCTGCTGGATCACCGGCTCGCTGGCATGGCGGCGGCCGAGCCGGGTGACGACCCGCGGCAGCGTCGCGGCATCGGCGCGGTTCGGGATGTTGACGTTGAGCAGCCACGGCCCGGCCGGCGGCCCGGCGGCGAGCACTTGTTCGACGATGGCGCGCGCAGTCGCAGCGGCCGCGTCGATGTGGCTCCAGCCCTTCTCGCCCTGCGAGAAAGCGATCGCCGGGATGCCGAACAGATACCCTTCCATCGCCGCCGCGACGGTGCCCGAATACAGCGTGTCGTCGCCCATGTTGGCGCCGTTGTTGATGCCCGACAAAACCAGGTCGGGCCGCCGCGGCAGCAGCCCCGTCAGCGCCACATGGACGCAGTCCGACGGCGTGCCGTTGATGACCTTGAAGCCCTTCACGTGTTCGCCGCGCGCTTCGAAGACCTGCAGCGGGCGATTCAGGGTCAGTGCATTCGACGTCCCGCTGGCGTTCTGCTCGGGCGCGATGACGTCGATCGTGCCCAGGCCTTCGCAAGCGGCGACCAGCGCCGCCAGGCCGGGCGCGAGATAGCCGTCGTCATTCGCGATCAGGATGTGCATCGGGGCATTGTAGGGAGTCCGTATCATCGGGCCGAACACGAACAAGGGGACTGTCGATGAAGGCCTGGCTCTGCGAAACCCTGGACGGCATCGGCGCGATGCAGTTCCGCGACCTGCCGACGCCGGAGCCGAAGCCGGGCGAGGTGCGGATCGCCGTCCGCGCCGCCAGCCTGAACTTTCCCGACCTGCTGATCGTCGAGGGCAAGTACCAGTTCAAGCCGCCGCTGCCTTTCGTTCCCGGCTCCGAATTCGCCGGGCTGGTCGATGCGCTCGGCGAAGGCGTCATGCACTTGCAGCTCGGCCAGCCGGTCGCCGCGATCGGCGGCACCGGTGGCTTCGCGACCCACGCCTGCGTCGACGCGGCGCGCGTGCTGCCGCTGCCGCCCGGCTTTGCGCTCGAAGACGGCGCGGCCTTCGCCTTCACCTACGGCACTTCGCACCATGCGCTGATCGACCGCGCCGCGTTGAAGGCCGGCGAGACGGTGCTGGTGCTCGGCGCCGCCGGCGGCGTCGGCACGGCGGCCTTGCAGATCGCCAAGGCGGCCGGCGCGCGTGTGATCGCCGCCGCATCCAGCGACGAGAAGTGCGCGCTGTGCAAGGCACTCGGCGCCGACGCAACGCTGAACTACTCGACCGCCAACGTTCGCGAGGCCTTGAAGGCGCTCACCGACGGCAAGGGGCCCGACGTGGTCTACGACCCGGTCGGCGGCGAGCTGGCCGAGGCGGTGTTCCGCTCGATCGCCTGGCGTGGCCGCTACCTGGTAGTCGGCTTCGCGATGGGCACGATCCCGGCGCTGCCGTTCAACCTGGCGCTGCTGAAGGGCGCATCCATCGTCGGGGTGTTCTGGGGCGACTTCGTCAAGCGCGAGCCGAAAGCCAGCGCGGCGGGAATGGCGCAGCTTGCGCAGTGGTACGCGCAGGGCCTCGTCAAGCCGGTCATCGACCAGCGGCTGCCGATGGCCGAATTGCCGGCGGCCTACGCGCGCATGGGGTCGCGCCGGGCGCTGGGCAAGCTGCTGCTCGTCAACAATTGAGCGCAGGGTGGTCTTTCCCGGCGCCCCGCCAAAGGAATAGCATGCGAGTCGCGAAGACGAGGAGTCGCCGATGGCGGTGAAAGTCCTGATCCTGGAAGACAACCCGGTTGCCCGCAGCTTCCTGTGCCGCGTCGTGCGCGAGAGTTTCAGCGACGCCAACCACATCACCGAAGCCGGTGACCTGGAAACCGCGCGCCGCCAGATCAACCTGACCGGCGGCGCCAACGGGCTGCATGGCGTCGACCCGTTCAAGCTGATCCTGGTCGACCTCGAGCTGCCCGATGGCAACGGGATGGAGCTGCTGGCCGAGCTGGTGCACTACCCGGCGACGAAGATCGTCACCACGTTGTACTCCGACGACGACCACCTGTTCCCGGCGCTGCAGCGCGGCGCCGACGGCTACCTGCTGAAGGAAGACCGTTTCGAGGTGCTGGTCGAAGAACTGCAGAAGATCGTGCGTGGCCAGCCGCCGCTGTCGCCCGCGATCGCGCGCCGCCTGCTGACCCACTTCCGCCAGGGCCCGGCCGGCGACGCCCCGCCCGATTCAGGCTTCATGAACGCCACCGGCTTCACGACCAGCCGGCCGGTGCCGATCGAGAAGCAGCCCGACCACGAGCGGCTGACGCCGCGCGAGAGCGAGGTGCTGACGTACCTGAGCAAGGGCTTCACGATCAAGGAGATCGCCAGCCTGATGGGCATCAAGTGGTTCACCGTCAACGACCACATCAAGTCGATCTACAAGAAGCTCAACGTCTCCAGCCGCGCCGAAGCGGCGGTGCTGGCCAGCAAGCAGGGGCTGGTCTGATGCGCCAGGCACGTTCGCGCGGCTGAGAGGCTGAGACCGCAGCCATGGCCGAGCGCACGGCCGCGCACACCGATTCGGTATTCGGCGCGAGCGCCTTCGAGCGTTCACTCGACAGCCGGCTGCCGACGCGCTGGATCGGCTGGCGGCTGCGCCTGCTGGTGCTGGCGGCGCTGCTCGGCTGCCTGGGCGTCTTCTCGCTGATGCGCTGGCTGGCCAGCAGCCCGCAGCTCGACGCCAGCTTCCAGGTCAGCCCGCAAGGACCGCTGACCTTGATCGCCAGCCCGCTGCCGGCGCTCGATGCCTTGTCGGGCCACGCGCTGGTGGCGGTCGGCGGGCGCGACGAGCCGCCGGTGGCGGTCGACGCGCTGGCCCTGCAGCGCTCGCCGCGCTGGCAGGTCGACGACACACGCCGGGCGCAGCAGGTGCAGCAGCAGGAAGGGCTGGCACGCGCGTTTGCCGATGGCAGCGTGCGGCTGCAGTTCGCCGACGGCAAGCAGGTCGACGTGCCGACGCCGCCGCGCGGTTATGCCGGCCTCGGCTTGCTGTTCTGGCCGCTGGCGGCGCTGGCGCTGCTGCTGTACCTGATCGGCACCGTCGTCGTCTTGGTGCGCCCGCAAGTGCGCAACGTGCTGTTCCTGGTGATGGCCTGGTGCCAGGCCGGCAACCTGCTGTTCGTCGCACTCGAGTCGGTTCGCGGGCTCGGTTTGCCGGCCGGCGCCGCGGCGGCCGAGCTGATGCCGCGGCTGGCGTTCGACCTGCTGACCGCCGCCGCGGCTGTCCACGTCTTCGCGCTGCACCCGCGGCGGCTGCCGCATGCGAGCGCGATCGGCGGTGCGGCCTGGGCCGCCGCGCTGCTGCTGTTGCTGCTGGCCGGCGCCGGCCTGCCCTTCGTCTGGTGGTGGACGCAGGCGGCGGTGCTGCTGCTCGGCGCCGCTGCGCTGCTCGTGATGAGCTGGTCGTACCACATCGAGCCGAACCCGTTCGCCGCGGTGATGCGGCGCTTCGGCGCCGTCGCCGTCGGCACGCTGGCGCTGGTGACGTTGGGCATCGGCGTGGCCGCGGGCAGCGAAGGCGTGCCGAACACGATCGCCGCCATCGGCTCGGTGGTCTGGTATCTGTTCCTGGCGTCGCTGCTGCTGCTGACGCCATTCCTGTCGCGGTCGAAACAAGTGTTGCGAGAGTTTGCAATGCTCGCCGGCATCAGCACCGTCGCGACCTCGCTCGACCTGCTGTTCGTCGCGATCTTCTCGCTCGGCCAGTTCACGTCGCTGACCTTGGCGGTTTTCCTGGCGCTGGGCGCCTACGCCGGCGCGCGCCAGTGGATCCTCAACCAGATCGTCGGCAGCAGCGTGCTGACCACCGAGCGCACCTTCGAACAGCTCTACCGGGTGGCGCGCGAGGTCCAGGAGCAGCCGGCGCGCTATTCGCAGCTGCTGGCGCAACTGCTGCGCGACCTGTTCGAGCCGCTGGAAGTGCTGCGTGTCGAGCGCGCGGCGAGTTCGACACGCATCGTCGGCGGCGGCTCGGCGCTGCTGGTGCCGGTGCGCACCGGCGGCGGCGACCCGCCGCGCGCGCCGCTGTCGCTGGTGCTGCGTTTCGCCCGCCGCGGCAAGCGGCTCTTCACCAGCGAAGACGCGCGCCTGGCCGGCCGGGTGGTCGAACAGCTCCGCCGCGCGGTGGCCTACGACCAGGCCGTCGAACGCGGGCGCAACGAAGAGCGGCTGCGCATCGCGCAAGACCTGCACGACGACATCGGCGCCCGCCTGCTGACGCTGATGTACAAGGCCCAGAGCCCGGAGATGGAGGACTACGTCCGCCACACGCTGCTCGACCTGAAGACGCTAACCCGCGGGTTGGCGGCCTCCGAGCACCGCCTGTCGCACGCCGCCGCCGAATGGAAGGCCGACCTGACGCAGCGGCTCACCGCCGCCCATGTGCAGCTCGGCTGGTCGGTCGAATACGACACCGACGCGCGCCTGAGCGTCGTGCAATGGTCGGCGCTGACGCGGGTGCTGCGCGAGCTGATCAGCAACGCGATCTATCACGCGCAGGCGTCGCGTGTCGACGTGAGCTTCAGCCTGCTCGGCACCCAACTGGCTTTGAGCATCGCCGACGACGGCAACGGGCGCGACCCGCAGGCCTGGTCGCATGGCCTGGGCCTGGGCGGCGTTCGCAAGCGCGTGAAGCTGCTCGGCGGCGAGGTGCGCTGGCGCGAGAACGCACCGCGCGGCATCGTCTGCGAAGTGCGGGTCAACGAGTTCGCGGTAAGGGTCTGACCCGCGTCTGACCCGCGTCAAGGCGTGTCTTCGACGCGCCGCGCCGGGCGCCCGCGCGCCGCGCTCAGCGCCGCCGACAACACCGGCCACGACAGCAGCAGCAGTGCCAGCCCGGCAATCGTGCCGACCAGCGGGTTCGACCAGAAGATCGACAACTGGCCCTGCGACAGCAGCATCGCCTGGCGGAAGCTGGCTTCGGCCATGTCGCCCAGCACCAGCGCCAGCACCAGCGGCGCCAGCGGGTACTTGAGCTTCTTGAACAGATAGCCGAGCACGCCGAAGACCATCATCATCAGCACGTCGAACATCGCGCTGTGCACGGTGTAGGCGCCGATCGCGCAGATCACGATGATGATCGGCGCGATCACCGAAAACGGGATGCGCAGGATCGCGGCCCAGAACGGCACCGTCGTCAGCACGACGATCAGGCCGACGATGTTGCCGAGGTACATCGAGGCGATCAGCCCCCAGACGAAGTCCCTCTGCTCGATGAACAGCATCGGCCCCGGCTGCAGCCCCCAGATCAGCAGGCCGCCGAGCAGCACCGCGGCGGTCGGCGAGCCCGGGATGCCGAGCGTCAGCATCGGCAGCAGGGCCGAGGTGCCGGCCGCATGGGCCGCGGTCTCGGGCGCGATGACGCCCTGGATGTTGCCCTTGCCGAACGAGTTCGGGTCGCTCGCGAAGCGGCGCGCCATGCCGTAGCTCATGAACGACGCCGGCGTCGCGCCGCCGGGGGTGATGCCCATCCAGCAGCCGATGGCGGTGGAGCGCAGGAAGGTCTTCCAGTGCTGCGCCATTTCGCGCCAGGTCTGGAGCACGACACGCAGGCTGATCTTCGCGCTCTGGCCCTTGAACGACAACCCTTCTTCCATCGTCAGCAGGATCTCGCCGATGCCGAACAGGCCGATCACGGCAATCAGGAAGTCGAAGCCCTTCAGCAGTTCTGACACGCCGTAGGTCATGCGCAGCTGGCCGGTCACGCTGTCCATGCCGACCGCGGCGAGCGCGAAGCCGAGCATCATCGAGGCGATCGTCTTCGCCGGCGGCTCCTTGCTCATGCCGACGAAGCTGCAGAACGTGAGCAACTGGACGGCGAAGAACTCGGCCGGGCCGAACTTCAGCGCGAAGCGGGCCAGCAAGGGCGCCAGGAACGTGATCAGCAGCACCGCGAACAGCGCGCCGACGAACGACGACGTGAAGGCCGCCGTCAGCGCCTGCGCGGCGCGGCCCTGCTGTGCCATCGGGTGGCCGTCGAAGGTGGTCGCCACCGACCACGGTTCGCCGGGGATGTTGAACAGGATCGACGTGATCGCCCCGCCGAACAGCGCGCCCCAGTAGATGCAGCTCAGCATGATGATCGCCGAGGTCGGGTTCATCGAAAACGTCAGCGGCAGCAGGATCGCCACCCCGTTGGCGCCGCCCAGGCCGGGCAGCACGCCGATCAGCACGCCGAGCGTAATGCCGATCAGCATGAACATCAGGTTCGGCAAGGTCGCGGCGACCGCGAAGCCGTGGGCCAGGTTGGTGATCTCGTCCATTACAGCCCCAGCAGCCGCTCGAGCGGGCCCTTGGGCAGCGGCACGAGGAACCAGCGTTCGAAGACCAGGTAGAAGGCCAGCGGCACGCCAGCCGCCACCGGCACACAAATCGGCCAGCCATAGTGGCCGTAGCGGCGCATGAAGTAGGCGATCAGCACCGCCGACGGCAGGTAGATGCCCAGCGGATAGATCAGGCCCACGTAGACCAGCATCGGCACCAGCATCGCCACCACCAGCGCGAGCTGGCTGCGCTCGGCGAAGACACCGTTGTCGCGCCGCCAGCGCCAGAGCTGGCTGGCGAAGACCCAGCCGCTGGCCGCCAGCAGCAGCAGGCCGAGGCGGAACGGGAAGTAGCCCGACTGCGGGCCGTCGTCGGCCCAGCCGTTGCCCACCCGCAGGCTGTCGATGATGACCAGCGCGGCGAGCAGCATCAGGAAGCCGGCAACCGCCAGCTCGGGCCCGCGTTTGCCGACTGCGCCGGCTTCGTCCGCCTTCAAGGGCCCGCTCATGGGGCCAGGAACCCGGCTTCGCGCATCAGCACGCGGTGCAGCTGCTCGTTGCGGCCGAGCCAGTCGACGAACGGCTGGCCGACGAGTGCAGTGTCGTTGAAAGCGCCCTTGTCCATGAAGTCCTTCCATTCGGGCAGTGCGCGGATCTTCTTGAACAGCTCCAGGTAGAACTGCACGTGCTCGGCCGACACGCCGGGCGCCATGAAGATGCCGCGCAGCATCAGGTAGTCGACCGGCAGCCCGGCCGACGCGCAGGTCGGGATGTCGGCCCAGGCCATCGTGGCCGTCAGCTTCTTCTTGTACGGCATCGGCTGCTTGTCCATCACGCACAGCGGGCGCAGCTTGCCGGCGCGCCAATGCGATTCGGCCTCGATCGGGTTGTTGACCGTCGAGTCGATGTGCATGCCGACCAGTTGCACCGCGACGTCGCCGCCGCCCTTGAACGGCACATAGGTCAGCTTCTTGCCGGCCACCTTCTCGAGCATCACGGTGATGATCTGGTCTTCCTGCTTGGAGCCGGTGCCGCCCATCTTGATGAAGCGGTCAGGACCGGCCTTGACCGCGTCCAGGTAGGCCTTGGCCGTCTTGTACGGCGACTCGTCGTTGACCCACAGCACGAACTGGTCCAGCGCCAGCATCTGCACCGGCGTCAGGTCGCGCCAGTTGAACGGCACCCCGGTCGCCAGCGGCGTCGTGAACAGGTTGGACAGCGTGATGACGATCTTGTTCGGGTTGCCCTTGTCGCCCTTGATGTCGAGAAAGCCTTCGGCGCCGGCGCCGCCCGCCTTGTTGACGACGATGATCGGCTGCTTCATCAGGTTGTTCTTCGCGACCACGCCCTGGATGAAACGCGCCATCTGGTCGGCGCCGCCGCCGGTGCCCGCCGGGACGACGAACTCGACCGGCCGCACCGGCTCCCAGGCCCACGCGGCGCCGGCGAAACACAACGCGCCGATCGCCGCCAGACGCTTGCTGAAACGGGGGAAACGGTTCGAATGCACAGTGACTCCTTGATTCGGTTGATGCAATTTGCACCGTTTTGTGGCATGGTCCACCGATACGTTCGAACGTTTCGCTGCAGACGCAAAAGCGCAACAAATCGATACACTCAGCGGTCGCATTCTTTCACCAGCTCGGCCCCCGCAACCATGAGAAGCACGCTGATTGCCGCCTCTTTCCTGCTGCGCCGCCGAACGGCGAGCATGCTGATCGAAGGTGCGCGGCTCGACCTGCTTCCCGATGGCCCGTCCGGCCCGCGCAAATTCAAGATCAAGGCCGCCGACTCCAGCTCCCGCCGCGGCCTCATCGAAGGCCTGCTGCGCGACCGCTACGCCTGGCGCGGCTACCAGTCGGTGGCGCTGGCCGCCGAGCAGACCGTCGACCGCTTCACGCTGGCGGCTATCGACAACGAGTCGCCGCTGGGCACGATCACCGTCGCCCTCGACGTCGGCCGGCCGCTCGGCTGCGACGACGCCTTCGCCGCCGAACTGAACGGGCTGCGCGCTCAAGGTCGGCGGATCTGCGAATTCACCAAGCTTGCCATCGACCCGACCACTGCCACCAAACGCGTGCTGGCCGCGCTGTTCCACGTGGCCTACATCGTGGCCCACCGGCTGCGCGGCTACGACACGCTGGTGATCGAAGTCAACCCGCGCCACGTGCGCTACTACGAGCGCATGCTGGGCTGCCGGATCCTCGGCGAAGAGCGCATGAACCGCAGCGTCAAGGCGCCGGCGGTGCTGCTGACCTGCGATTTCGCCGAGATCCGCGCGCAGATCGGCGAGTTCGGCGGCCAGCCCGAGCGCGCCGCCGGCGAGCGCAGCCTGTATCCGTTCGCGTTCTCGCTGTCCGAGGAAGCCGGCATCATCTCGCGCATGCGCACATCGCAGGAGCAGCGGCTGCTCGCCGAGCAGGAGTGAGTCAGGGCCGCCGGGCGCGGGCAAGTCCGTCGCGGCGATTCCCTTGCGCAGCGGTTCGTGGCTGGTCGGCATCTACACCCAGCGTACAGGCCCTGCAACCCGGGAAACTCAGGGTCTGCCCTCGCGGGTGCGGCCGATTGCGCACCGATTGAAGCCTTGACGCTGAGCGGGGCTGGCCGTTTCGGCGGACAATAGAGGGTTAGCGTTCCTTACAGGCCCCGCCCGGCCTTCAGCAAAAGCGCCATGTCCAATCGCCGTCCCGTCATTCCCCCCACCCCGCCCACCGCCCCGAAACTGCGCCAGTCGCAAGCCGAATACACGGCCGCCCGGCCGAACGCGGAACCCGGCGTGAAACCGATGATGTCGAGTTCGAAGATGTACGTCTGCATCCGCTGCCACGCCAACTTCAAGACCGGCGACGGCAAGCCCGACCCCCGCCTGCGCGGCCTCGGCCGCTGTAACAACTGCCTGGGCGTCACCTCGCCAGCGGCCTGACGGGCCGGCGCTTGCCGCCGCGGCCTGCTGCACAACCCGGCGTTCGTCGCCGGGCGTGCGTTGCCAGGCTTCTGCCGCTTCAGCGCCTGACCGTCCAGCCGGCTTTCTGCAGCACGTCGGCGATCCGTTCGCGGTGCTCGCCCTGGACTTCGATCGCGCCGTCCTTGACCGTCCCTCCCGAGCCGCAAGCCGCCTTCAACCGGCGGCCCCATTCGGCCAGCGCCGCTGCATCGAGCGGCAGGCCGCGCACGATGGTCACCACCTTGCCCCCGCGGCCCTTCGTCTCGCGGCCGATGCGAACGATACCGTCGCCGGGCGGCGCTGCGGCCTGGCTTTGGCAGGCGCACTGCGCTACCGGCTTCCGGCACGCGGGGCACATGCGCCCTGCGTCGGTCGAATAGACCAAGCCGCCCGTCGCAGGTTGGGGTTTCATGCGGCAGGTCGGCGGATCGGCCGGGCGCGCGTACGGTGGACGCGCCCGCGGCTCAGACGCTCATGTCCTCGGCCTTCTTGCCCGCAGCCAACCCGGCGATGAACCAGGCCGGCCGACGCCCACGGCCCGACCAGGTCAGCCCGGTCTCGCTGCGGTAGCGGGCCACCGATGCCGGCTTGGCGCCATTGCCCACGGCGCGCGCCTTGCGAGTCTTGGGGGCCTTCGGCGCGGTAGCGATCTTGCCGACAAGGCCGAGGTCGCGGGCGGTCAGCTGATAGGTCGCAATTGCGACCTTGATGCGGTCGACGACGCCAGCGACTTCTTTCTGGCGCATACCTTCGGCTGCTTTCTGCAGCGAGGCAATTTCTTTCTGGATATCGGCATAGGTCTTGGCCATGGTGTCTAGCTTCCTCAGTCAAATTGAAACGTCCCCAACAATGGCAAGCATAAAGCCAATTCGAGGGTGAATCCATTCCAAAGTGCTTTGCCGATGCAATTGCGCTACGCTGATGCCAGTCGAAGCCCCTGCCTTGCCGATCAAACGATGAACGCCCAATCCAGCAAAGGCGCTGCGATGCGCCCCGAACAGTGGAAAACCGATGCCGGCAATGCGGCGGTTGCGCGGCTGGACATACCCGCCGATGCGCAACGCGAACGCTGGTTCGAAATAAGTTGTTCGATGAGCGTCAGCCCACGCGAAGGCGCCGCCGATCCGTGGCATGAATTGCGGATCTTTGCCGATGGCGAGTTGCAGTGGTCGCGCCGCATCGCGACCCAGCACCCGGCCGAATTCGACGGGCTCGACTATCGATTCCGCCGGCGGGTTGCAGTCGGCCGCGGGCTGCGGCTGCAGGCGATGTCGGATTGCCGGCAGGCGCAACGGCTGAAGCTGATTGTCGAAGCCGAAGAAGTCTGAAGGCTCAAAAGGGCCGCGATGCCGAGACAACACGCTCCGCAGACGCCGTGCTGTCGGGGCGCTACCGCGTCAGCTTCTGTTGAAGATACGCGCAGTGCTTGAGCAATGCCTTCGACAGCGCAGTCTCGGTCGCATTGAAGCGCTTGGTGGGTGCCGGGATCGAGATCGCGGCCAGTTCGCCCGAGGGGCTGCGTATCGCGATTGCGACAGCTGATATTCCGGCCGAGTTCTCCTCTCGGTCGTAGGCCATCCCGGCCTTGCGAATCGTCGCGATCTCGCGCTCCAGACGGTCCCACGTGGTGATGGTGTTGGGTGTCACGGCAGTCAGTCGGAGCCGGCGCCTGAGCTTATTCAGCTCGTCGTCGGACATCGCTGCCAGCACCGCCTTCCCGTTGGCCGATGAGTGCAGCGAGAACGACAACCCGACCGCGGAAATCGCGGTCAGCCGGTGCGTGCCGGCAACCTGGTCGATGAAGACGATCTTGTCCTGGTCGACCAAGGAAAGGTCGACCGTCTCGCCGCACTCCTTGGCCAGGCCTTCGAGCGTCTCGCGGGCCGCCTCGGCGATGTGAAAGCGCGTCGCAGCGGCCAGCGCCAGCAGCGCCGGCCCCAGGCGCACGCCGCTGGCCGCGGACGCCGCGATCACGAAGCCTTCGCGGTCCAGCGCGTCGACGATGCGCTGAACCGTCGAGCGCGGCAGCGCCACGGTCTTGGCCAGTTCGCCCAGGCTGAGTCCATCGGGCCGATGTTCGAGCGCGCGCAACAGCGCAGCAGCTCTCGCGATGACTTGAATGCCTTGTCGTTCTGCGGCCGGTGATTCGATGTTTTCGTCGGATTCCATGGGGCTGGTGCGGGGTGACGGGGCAGTCATCGCTTGCATGCAGGAGCAGTTTAGGGGCAGTCCGGGCGCCCCGGGGCACGCGGCGTTCACAAGCCCATGGCCTGGGAAAACACCGATGCGTCATCGCCTCCGTGAGTCCACCATACGATTCAGTTGTACCGTATTGTGGGCTTTATAGTTCAATTTTCAGCGACTGACGCCGCACGGCAGCGATGCGAGTCAGCGCTCTTCAGTGACGCAAGGAGCGCGAGATGACGATCAACATTCGTGGCACGGTCTACGAAGAAAACCTCGACAACAAGATGGGCCTCAAGTTCTACGACTTGAGCCATCCGTGGGGCCTGGGCCAGCCGTGCTGGCCCTACTTCGAGGACGTGAAGATCGAACGCCTGCACAGCATGGCGCGCTCGGGCGTGCTGACGCAGAAGATCACGACGGTGATGCATTCGGGCACCCACATCGATGCCCCGGCGCATGTGGTCGAAGGCACGGCCTTCATGGACGAGGTGCCGCTGCCGCACTTCTTCGGCACCGGCGTCGTGGTGTCGATCCCGAAGAAGAGATGGGAGGTGATCACCGCCGCCGACCTGGAAGCGGCGAGCCCGCAGATCCGCGAAGGCGACATCGTCGTCGTCAATACCGGCTGGCACAAATACTACGGCGACAGCCGCATGTACTACGCCTACTCGCCGGGCTTCTACAAGGAAGCCGGCGAATGGTTCGCCAAGAAGAAGGTCAAGATGATCGGCAGCGACACCCAGGCGCTCGACCATCCGCTGGGCACCGCCATCGGCCCGCACGGCCCGGGTTGGCCGAACGGCCTGCTGCCCGACGTGAACCGCGAGTACGAGCGCGAAACCGGCCGCAAGGTGATCGAAGATTTCCCGGAGTGGGAGCCTTGCCACCAGGCGATCCTCAAGCAAGGCATCTGCGGATTCGAAAACATCGGCGGCGAGATCGACCTGGTGACGGGCATGCGCGTCACGTTCGCGGCGTTCCCATGGCGCTGGACCAAGGGCGACGGCTGCATCGTGCGCCTGGTGGCCATCGTCGACCCGAGCGGCCAATACCGCATCGAGACCGGCAAGTGATGCACTGACGCCAGTAATGCACTGACCCGAGGGCTGCCATGAAGCTCACCCGCTTTGCCGACGCCAAGCCTTATGTGGCGCCCAACCACTACGAGATGCGCTCGCTGCGCCTGCAAGGCTTCGAGGCCGGCGGGCCCGAGCAATTCTGGACCGGCCTGTCCCACTTCCTGCCGGGCGGCGGCGCGGGCCCGGACGCCTCGCCGCTGGAAAAGGTCTACGTCGTGCTGGCGGGCGAGTTGCTGGTCAAGACGGCCGATCAGGAAGTCGTGCTCGGGCCGATGGACAGCTGCTGCATCCCCGGCGGCGAGATCCGCGAAGTCAAGAACAACGGCAACGCCGTGGCCACGATGCTCGTCGTGATGCCCTACCCCCCGAAAGCCTGAGGAAAGCCGCCATGAGCAAGTCGCCCGAATGGCTGAAGAACCCGGCCAGCCTGTTCGACATCCGCGGCAAAGTCGCCGTGGTGACCGGCGCCTCCGGTGCCTTCGGCATGCTGGCTGCACAGGTGCTCGGCGGCGCCGGAGCGAAGCTGGTGCTCGCGGCCGGCAACGCGAAGGCCCTGGCCGAAGCCGCCGACGCCTGCAAGACACTGGGTGCCGAAGTGGTGTGCGTCGAGCGCCGTCCGAACACCGAGGCCGACTGCGACGCCATCATTGCCGCGGGCGTCTCGCAGTTCGGTGGTGTCGACATCCTGGTCGTGGGTTCCGGCATGAACGACCCCTGCCCGATCGTCGACATGTCGCTCGAGCGATTCGAGTCGGTGATGGACGGGAACGTGACGGGTGCCTGGCTGATCAGTCGGGCATTCGGCCGCCAGGCCATTGCCCAGGGCCGCGGCGGCAAGGTGGTGCTGGTCTCGTCCGCGCGCGGCAAGCTGGGCCATCCGGCGGGCTACTCGGCGTATTGCGCCAGCAAGGCGGCAACCGACGGGCTGACCAAGGCGCTCGGTTGCGAGTGGGGCAAGTACGGCATCACCGTGAACGCCATCGCACCCACGGTCTTCAGGTCGCCGTTGACGGCCTGGATGTTCGAAGACAACGAGAAGGCCAATGGCGTGCGGGCGGGTTTCCTGGCCCGGGTGCCGATGGGCCGCCTGGGCGAGCCCGAAGACCTCGCCGGGCCACTGCTGTTTCTGGCATCGCGCGCATCGGACTTCCACACCGGCCACACCGTCTACGCCGACGGTGGCTACACGGCGGGTTGACCCGCCGGCTCGGCATCAAAGGCGGCCGCGGCTTTCGGGTCAGCCCCTAGCGCCCGCCTCGTTCCGGAAATGTAAGTTCCGACGAGCCGGCCAGCCACGCAGCCGGCCCGAGCGAGCGCGCATCGAGCGCGCCATGACAGAGACAACCTGGAGCAACCATGGATCTAGACCGCTTGAAGTTCTTCGTCCAGGTCAGTGAGCTCGGCAGCTTCAGCAAGGTCGCCAGCCTCACCGGCATCGACCAGTCCTGCATCAGCCGCAGGATCACCTCGCTGGAGCAGGACTGCAGCGGCCGGCTGTTCCACCGAACCGGGCGCGGGGTGACGCTGACGGAGTTCGGTGCGCAGGTCTTTCCCCGGGTCAAGTCTCTGCTTCAAGAGGCCGAGCAGCTGTCCTGCGACCTCAAGACCGGTGCCGGCGTCGCCTCGGGTACGGTGCGCATCGGCGTCATGCCCTCGCTGGCGCACCCGGCCATCGCCATCCTGCTGCGCCAGGTCCGGGCACGCTTTCCGGCCGTCCACCTGGCCGTGATCGAGGGCTCGAGCGGGCGGCTCGACGAGTGGCTGGCTTCGGGGCGGGTGGATCTTGCCATCATGTTCCGCTACGGCACGACGGCCCCTGCCGGCGAGGAGGCGATTGCCGTGGTCGACGCTTTCCTGGTCAGCGCGCCGGGAGACGCCATGACGCGCAACCCGGAAATCGACTTCGCGCAACTCGACGGCTTGCCCCTCACGCTGCCGAGCGTGCCGAACGACATGCGGGTGGCGCTGGACCGCATCGCCCACCAGTTGCAAATCAAACTGTCGGTGATCATGGACGCCGATTCGCTGCCGATCCAGCGCAACATCGCGCTCTCCGGTGATGCCTACACCGTGCTCAGCTGCCCTTCCGTGCGCGAGGAACTCGCCGCCGGCCGCTTGCAGGCGAGTCGCATCGTCAATCCGCACATCCGCCGCACGATCGTCCTCAGCACCGCCTCGGCCCACCCGTCGACGCTGGCCAGCCGCGAGGTGAGCGCCTTGACGCGAAGAATCTACGATCGGCTGGCAACCGATGGCACACTCGGCCTGGAGCCCCCGCTCGCCACGACGGCCGGGCAGGCTGCTGGCAGCCGACGTGATGCCAAAGCGCTGTCGCTGCTGGCCTCATAGACCCATTCATCGTTTGCCTCATTCTTTGGGCCGTGGCTCGTGATAGGGGCGGCCGGTACTGAACAGCTTCGCCTCGAGGCTTGATTCGTCCAGCACCGCCGGCTGTGGCGTCATCTCGCCGGGCGTGACGAAGTCGATCACGACGCGCTCGTTGGCCAGCAAGGAATACGAGCGCTCGACATCGACGAAGGTCTCCAGGCTGGCGCGGAACGTTTGCCGCAGCGCTTGGTCGCTGCCGACACGCAGGGCGTCATCCAGGCTGTCGAACCACATCTCCTCGAAGCCATCCGCGCTCGCCACATCGGCTTGGTCGAACAGAGTCCCTTTGCGGCTGGCCTTCAAGGCGGCCAGGTCGATCTCGTGCGGCAGATTGAGTTCGTATTTTCGCAAGCCCTTGTCACGCAGCGCTTCGACGACGGCCGGCACATGCGCGTCGCGCCAGTGGCGCTGAAATTCCGCGCTGGACAAGTCGTGGCGGCGAACCAGCCGATGAATCAACTTCACGCCACCGGAGCGGAAGTCGTCGCGTTGATAAAGCATTTGCCCTTCCAGGTAGGCGATCTCCATCGCCGAATCGCTGAACGAGTGGGGCCGCATCAGTTCGGCATAGTCGGGTGCCGGCCCGTAGGCCTCGAAGCGTTCCAGCCAATGTTCGGCGTAGTTCTCCCAGTCCATCGGCGGGCGCGGCAGAACGCGAAATTGATTGGCGATATCGGGGTTCACGAAGTGCTGCACATAGCGCTTGAAGCGGCGCATGCTCGAAGCCGTGTGGACCATCAGCGAGACGTGGATGAACGCCCACTCGTAGAAAAAGCGCTCGCGCGTCGTGCCCGGCTTGTGGCGCGTGATGATGATGAACTTGATCATGGTGATTCAGGTGACCGAACGCAGGAACGACAGGAACACGCCGTGCGGGTCGAGCTTCTCGCGCAGCGCCTCGAGCCGGTTGTTGGCATCGTCGGACAGATAACGCTGAGGATGGCGCGCGATGTTTTCGTCGTTCATCTGGCCGCCGACCGAGAGTGACTCCAGACGCTTCATTTGCTGCACCGGCCACATTTCCATGGCCTCGTCCTGGGCCGGGTCGTCCCAGATCGAATAGGCGCCGAGAAAGACCTCGCCCTGCACCGAAAGCGCCATGTCGTCGGGGAAGGGTTTGACCGGCCCCCAGTTGAGCCAGAAGACATGCGAGCGCGGGGTGGGCAGATCGGTGAACAAGGCGCGCAGCTTCGGCACCAGTTCGGCAGCGGGCGCGTTGGCGTACATGTTGTCGCAGGCGAAGCGGTAGCCAGGGCCTGGTCGGCCTGTTGGTCGGTGTCCGTGATGGCCAGTGCCGCCACCGTGATTCGCACCGGCACCCGGTCGCCCGTCTTGGGATCGTGTGCCGTCGAGACGATGACGAGTTCCATGTACGGGGGCACCTTGGGCACCAGTTCGCGGGCCCAGGTGAACAAGTCCTCCAGCACGTCGGCGGTGTAGCCATAGGCACTGACCTTCATCACCGGTGGCATCGGGTTGGCCCGCAGCTTCATGCGTGTGACGACGCCGAAGAAGCCGGGCCCGGCGCCGCGCGCCGCCCACAGGTAGTCCGTGTTCCGGGTTTCGTCTGCACGGATCAGCCGACCCTCGGCGTCGACCACGTCGACGGCAAGGATGTGGGCGGCACCATTGCCCCAGAGCCGCGAGTTCCAGCCGAATCCGCCGCACATCGCAAAGCCACCGATGCCGACCGTCGGGTGGTGGGCGGTCGGAATGATCAGGCCATGGGGCTTCAGTTCGGCATTGATGCGCGAACCCAGCACGCCGGGATCGGTCCACAGGGTTCTGTTCTTGGCGTCGAGCTCGACCGTCTGCATGCGCGACAGGTCGATCAGCATGGCCCCCGTGCGCAAGTGCGCCGACGACCAGCCGTGGCCGCCGGAGCGGCGCCCGACCTTGAGGCCGTGGTCGCGCGCGAACCGGACCGCCGCGACCACGTCCTTGTCGCTCTCGGCCAGCACGATGACGGCCGGGAAGCGCTTGGGCTTGTTGGCCCGGTAGACCGCCGCGCCGCGCGCGGCTTCGTAGGCCGGGTCACCTTGCCAGAGCACCGTGCCCTTGACGGCCTTCTGCAGCCCGCGCCTGGCAGCGGGCGCGATCACGATCGCGGCGGTTCCGCCAGGCGGCACCGGTGCGGCAGCCGCCGCTGCCGATGTTGCTGCCCCCGCCATCACGCCCGCGCCCGCGGCGGCAATCGTGTTCCTGAGCAGCTTGCGCCGCTGTTCGGATTCAGGCCTGTCGATGTCCATCATCGCGAGCCTTTCGCGTCAGGCGGCCAAAACGCCGCCGTCAACGGGGAAGTTGGCACCGGTGATCCAGCTCGACTCGTCGGACGCCAGAAACACCGCGCACCAGGCGATGTCCTCGGGTCGACCGAGGCGCTTCATCGGAATTCTCGCCAGCAGGTTCTCGCGAATCGCGCCCTGCGTGCCGCCGGCCGAATCGGTGGCCGGCGTGACGACCAGGCCCGGCGAAATCGTGTTGGCCCGGATCAGCGGACCGCCTTCGACCGCCAGCTGCCGGGTCATGCCGAGCACCGCCGCTTTGCCCGCGCAGTGCGCGAGCATGCCGAAGTTGGTCGAGCCGCGGAAGGCCGAGACCGAGGCGAAGTTGATGATCGAGGCCTTGCCGCTCTTCAGCAGGTAAGGCCAGGCCGCCTGGGTGGCGAGAAACACGAGGTCGACTTCGCCCACCAGCGTCGGCGTCCATTGGCTGCGGTAGTCCATCGCGGCCACGGTCGCCATGTGCGGCGCAATCGCCGCGGCATTGACCAGCACGTCGATGCGGCCATGGCGGTCGGCGGCCGTCTGCACATAGCGCTGCACGTCGGCCGGCCGGGTCAAGTCGCAAGGATGCACGCTGGTGATCGTCAGGCCCTCGGCGGCGGCGGCCTGCACGGTCGCCAACGCGGACTGCGGATCGATGTCGCAGCCGATCACCGTCGCGCCTTCGCGGGCGAACATCATCGCGATGCCCTGGCCGATGCCGGCGCCGATACCCGTCACCAGGGCGATCTTGTCGTTCAATCGTTGCGGCATGTGGGCTCCGTCAGGCGGCGCCGGCGGCCGGCCGGGGGAAGCGCGGCAGGGTCAGCAACAGCGCAGCCGCTATCGCCATCACCAGCGAGATGCCCCATAGAACCGGGCCGTATCCGCCGAAGCGCTCCACGGCCCAGGCGGTGGCCGGCGGGCCGACGCCGGAGCCGAATGCAAAGGCCGAGAAATAGGTGGCGTAGATCGCGGTGTAGTGCTTGAGGCCGAAGTAGCGGCTGGTCAGGTAGGCGACCACGTCGACCTCCGCACCCGCCGCCAGGCCGACCATCATCGCCGACACCAAGGCCACCGCGCCACTGGCGCCGGAGGCGAGCAAGGCAACGCCGACGATCGGGAGAAGCAGGAACACAAAGCCCACGCGCGGTGCAAAGAAACGGTCCATCAGCCAGCCCGTCCCGACCCGTCCGACGACCAGCACAGCCCACAACGAGGCCTGTATCGCCACCGCGGTTTGGCGCGACTCCCCTCGTCCGGTCAGATACGGCACCATGTGCAGCATGACGCTCTGCACGCCCAACCCGACCAGGCAGAAAGTCAACAACATCACCCAGTAGTGGTGGGTGCGCGCAGCTTCGCGCAGCGACATGCCGATGCTGGCCAGTTCGACCTTGGCGGCTTGGCGCAGGGCGCCCTCGCCGGCACCGCTCTTCTCGCCACCATCGACGGTGAGCCCGAGCGCGCGCGGCGAATCGCGCACGATCAGCGCCATCATCGGCAAGGTGACGAGGGTGATGATCAGCGCCATTGCCGGGAAGGCGTCGCGCCAGCCGAGTCTGTCGAACAGGGCCTGCGCCATGAACGACCAGAACACGCCACCGAGCCCGAACCCGGCCAGCGCGATGCCGAGTGCCAAACCGCGCCTGCGGTCGAACCAGCGCGACACCAGTGAAGTGAACGCAACGTGGGTCGTGCCCGTGGCAAGCAGCGCGAAGGCTGCGTAGCGCGCATAGAACAGCCACAGGGAGCCGTCGAGGTAGCGGAACGAAGCCATGATGAGCGCCTCGATCACGAAAGAGACCGCGATCACTCGACGCGGGCCGAACCGGTCGATGATCGCGCCGATGAACGGCGCGACCAGGATGGTCGCCGTGGTTGCGAAGGCGGGCGCCAGGAAGATCTCCTTGGCGGTCCACTTGAACTCGGCAGCCAGCGGCGAGACCAGCAGCCCGATGGTGGCGGGAATGAAGATCGCAACCGACGACGCGAGGCCCAAGCCTGCGACGAGGGCAATCCACCAACCGTAGTAGAACCTGTTGGCGTGCTGCGCTGCGAGTACTGAAGTCATCTTTCACCTTTGAGCGGCGCCTCGCCTTTTGGAAGGGAACGCGCCCATTTCACGATCGCATCGGCAACCGCCAGTGGTTGCTCGGGGAACATGGCATGGCTGGCCTTCGGGATCTGCACGACGGTGACCCGGTCGCCGAATTCCGCCTTGTATTCAGCCCAGGTCGCAGCCGGCTTGAAGGGGTCGTCCAGGCCCTGGATCTCGAGCACGGGCTTGGCTCCAGCGCCCCACCAACGCTCACGATCCGCCAGATCGGGCACCCCGCCTGCCCCGCCGAAGCGCATCAAGGGTCGCCAGCCGGTGAGCCACGATGTCACGTCGTTGCCGGGTGCGAAGAAGGCCTTTCGCAAGTACAGCGCGCGTTCCTCGTCGCTCAGTCCGGGCAGGTTGACCTTTCGCACGATGTCGCCCAGCTCCGGCGGATAGCGGCGAGCCCCGGCTGCGGCGAGAACGACACCGCGGACGAGGGCGGGTTCTTCGACGGCAAGGGCACGCGCGACAAAGCTGCCCGCGGCATGGCCAACCACCACGGCGGGCCCGAGGCCTTCGTGGCGGATGACGGCGGCTACATCGCCCGCCACGTCGCGCAGCGAGATGCCCTCATGGGGGCCTGTTGTTCTACCGCTGCCGCGCGGCTCCGGGCGGGCCACCCTGAACCCTTGCGCGGCGATCAGCACAGCCACTTCGTCGTAGTCGTGTGCGCCGCGCGCCGCAGAGGGAAGCATCACCACCAGCGGTCCCCTGCCCTCGACGACGTATTCGACCTGGTTGCTTCCGTTGGCCACCAGGGAGCGGACCGCTTCCGCGGCCAAGACCGGGCATGAGGCAGCGACAGCGGCTGCCAATGCAAGGAACCAGATCGCCATCACGTGTCCCCTCGGGTTCAGAACTTGGACTGCAGCCGCAGGCCGTAGGTGCGCGGCGCATTGAGCGCGCCGTACAACGCGTTGCTGTTGGCCGGGCGATACAGGATGCCGCGCGAAACGGTCCCAGCGGTACCCGTGTACACCACGGCCTCATTCTCGATGTTGTCGACGTAACCCGTCACCTGCCACTTGCCCCTGGGCTCGACGTAGGTGAGGTTGGCGCTTGACACGTGGTAGCTCGGCCTCACCGCGCCCGGCAAGGTCAACACCGCACCCGGTGTTCCCGCAACGGCGAGCGCCGACAACGTCGACTTGGATTCATAGTGGCTGCGCAGCCCGAAAACGACGTCGGCTGCGCTGTCGAAACTCCAGATGTGCTCGATCCCTGCCGTCAGCGATATCGAAGGGGTGTTGAGCCGCGGCATGTCGGCCGCGTAATTGTTGACGACCTGCGCCAGGATGTCGGTTCCCAAGGGGAACGCCTTGTAGGTCCCCTTGGTGTGCAGCAGGTTCAGCGACAGGCGGTCGTTGGCTGTCAGTTGATAGCGAAGGTCGACTTCCGCGCCGGTGATGTGGCCATCGGAGTTGAAAGGGCGGGCGGTCTGTCCGGCCGGGTTGATACCGGTGAACACGCTGATTTGCTGGTCCTTGTACTTCCAATAGAACAACTCGAGATTGAGTTGGAGGCTGTTGTCGAGGAAGCGATTCTTGGAGCCGAGCGAGTAGGCCGTGAGCTTTTCGGGTTTGTACGAGTTGGGAGGCAAACCGGCCCAGAACCCACCCGCCTTGAACCCGCTCGACACGTCGGCATACAGCAGCGATTGTGGCCCGAGGTCGTACTCGACACCGACCTTGTAGTCGGAACTGCTGAACGACGTATTGCCCCCGTTGGGCACTCGGCAACCGCCGATCGGCTGCTCGGGATTCGCCGCCACCACACTGGCGCCGGCGGCAAGGGCCGCAGCCGTGCAGGTGAAACCATCGAGGATGGTGTAGCCGTCCTGGCTCTTCTTCTCCTTGGTGTAGCGCAGGCCGCCGGTGGCGCGAAGCGTGTCGCTGACGGAGTAGGTCGCCTGGCCGAAGACCGCGGCGCTCTTGTCGTCGAGATTGGGATTGCGGATCTCCTGGTAGCCGGCAGCCTCGAGGAACCTGCCCGTGCTGTCCTGGCTCTCGCTGAACCCATAGGCGCCGATCAGCCATTTCAGGGGTTTGGTGTCGTTCGATGCCAGGCGGGCTTCCAGGGAGTATTGCTTGACGCCGTTGTAGACCTTTTGTTCGAAGCCTTGCCCATCGGCGGTGAAGTCGATCGTGCTTCTGACCAGGGCGGGGAGCAGGGTCAGGGTTGCGAAGCCGAAGTCCTTGGTGACTTCGACCTTGGCGACCAGTTGCCTGTTGTTCTGGTAGGCCTCCGACGAAAAAACCGACCTGGCAGCCACCGAAGGCTGTTGGCCGGCGGGATTGAGCGACGAGTTGCCGAAGGTCGGGCAGAGGACCGCGTTGCCGCATCCCGACGGCGAAAAGGCCAGCCAGGGGTTGCCCGGATCCTGCCATTGCTGCGTGCTGTTGTTCGGGTACTGGAAGACGGTGCCGGGACCCCGGCCGCCCATGTGGAAGTAGTCGATCGAGAACAGCAGCGACAGATCGTTGGCGGGTTTGGAAAGCAGGCTGAACCGGGCTGCCTGGTTGTCGGCGTCGTTCTGGCCATTGCTGAGGTAGCCGTCGTGCTTGTCGGTCTTGAAGGCGACGCGCAACGCCAGGCTGTCGCTCAGCGGTGCATTGACCATGCCGGTGGTATTGAAGGTGCGGTAGCTGCCCAGGTCGACACCGAGCGCGGCTTCGCTCTTGAATGACGGAACGTTCGGCAGCACGTTCATCGCACCCACGGTCGCGTTGCGGCCGTACAGCGTACCCTGCGGCCCCTTCAGAACCTCGACGCGCTGCAGGTCGTAGAAGCTCGACACGGTGGTGAACTGGCGCGCGATGTTCACGCCGCCCAGGTTGAACGCCACGGTCGGGTCGGCATAAGCATTGCCGCCGCCGCTGCCCACGCCACGCAGGCTGAGGTTGGCATTCGGTGTCGCCGACGTGATCGCCAGCCCGGGCACCGCGTTGACGAGATCCTTCGCATTGACGATGCCGCGCTCGCCGAGGTCTTCGCCGCCGATGACCGAGATGGCGACCGCCGTCTTCTGCGCGCTCTCCTTGCGGAATTGCGCGGTCACCACAACTTCCTGGAGATGCACCGACTTCTCTGCGGCGGCAGGCGCCGATGTGGGTGCCGATGCGGGTGCCGATGCGGGTGCCGGTACCGGCGCTGGCTGGGCCCGCACTGCGGCTGTCATGCAAAGTCCAGCCGCGATGGCGATCGAAGTCATTCGCTGGCTCATGGGCCGTCTCCAGAATCTAATTTGTGGAACGCAGTCTTGCCGACTTGCCAATCGCGCGGAAGCCGCCACCGCTGCATAGCAGGTGTGTTGCCGGAGCCTTGCTCAACGGGAAAACACCGATACCGCGTCCCTGCGAGAGGTACCCGCCGATCGACGTGTTCGACTTGCATATCTGATATGGCAGCCCCACGCTGCTCGACCGAAGGCGCGAGCCATAGACTGGATCGAACCACGAAAGAGTCCTCGCATGGCAAGCGTCAACCGCAAGACCCGATGGCTGACCGGCGGCAATCAGCACACGCCACCCGGCGATTGCCCTGCCTCCGAGCCGAAGTACGGCCCGCCGATCTGGGACCGCGACGTGCTGGCGCCGATGCGCGACGGCGTGACGCTGTGCGTCGACGTGTACCGGCCTCCGGCACCGGCGGGCACGGCGGGCAGGTTCCCCGCGTTGTTGGCCATCGCCGGCCACAACAAGGAACTGCAGAACCCCGAGGTCGCCGCAGCGGTGCCGCCGCAGCCCGCCTGGTCGACCATGTGGCAGGGCGGTGCCGAGTGCGGCGACAGCGACTTCTTCACCTCGCGCGGCTACGTCCACGTGATCGGCAATCCGCGCGGCTTCGGCAAGTCCGGCGACGGTGGCTCGTCGGAGTGGGATCTCTACGATCTGGTCGAATGGGTGGCCGCCCAGCCCTGGTGCGACGGCAATGTCGGCATGGTGGGCTTGTCGGCCTATGCGCTGTCGCAGTGGCACGCCGCGATGCAGCAGCCGCCGCACTTGAAGGCGATCTTTCCGTTCGATGCCATGCCGGCCTACGGTGCCTTCCACGACCGCTGCCCGGGCGGCGTGATGCACGTGATGCTCTATCTGCTGGACGGCCAGTCCGTGCACCACGGGGGCCACGGCCAGCCAGGGCCTCTGTCCGAGCGCGAAGAAGCGCTGTGGCAGGTCGCGATGCGCAACCCTGATTACCGCATGTACAGCTGGGTCTACAACCTGTTGTCGCAAAAAGGGCAAATCCATCCCCGGCTGTTCAGCCAGTTGATCGATTTCTTCGAGCGGGATGGTGCCTACAAGGAAAGCGAGGCGGCCTTCCGCAAGATCAGGATTCCGGCCTACACCGGTGCCGGCTGGCATGCCTACACCTACAAGATGCACTTGCAGGGCGCGCAGAACTGGTACGCCGGCATCGACGTTCCGAAGAAGCTGCTGTTCACCGGCATCACCCACATGGAGCGGCCGTTCCATTCGATCCACGAAGAGATCGTGCGCTGGTACGACCACTGGCTGAAGGACATCGACACCGGCATCATGGACGAGCCGCCGGTCAAGATCTGGGTGCAGGGAGCCAACCGCTGGCGCACCGCCGATGCGTGGCCATTGCCCGAGACACAATGGACGAAGCTCTACCTGCACAGCTGGGAGCGGCTGCGGGCTGAACCCTTCGTGCCCAGTTCACGCGATGGTTATGCCGAGCCCGACACCTTCGTGCAGATGCCGCCGACACAAACGCGCAAGATCGAAGGCCTGCGCTTCATGACCGAGCCGCTGGCCGAGGAAACGCTCGTCATCGGTCCCATCTCGCTGACGTTCTTTGCCTCGCTCGACCAGGACGACACCAACTGGATCGTGATCCTGAAAGACGTGGGGCCCGATGTCTCGGTTCGCAGCGGGCGCAGCGGTGAGTTCGAGCCCGCGGCCAGGCTGCCGGAACGAGAGCTCACGAGAGGTTGGCTCAAGGCCTCGCACCGCGCGCTCGACGCGCAGCGCTCGCGTCCCTGGAAGCCGTGGCACAAGCTGACCCGCGCCGCGCACCAGCCCGTCGTGCCGGGCGAGATCAACGAATACCAGGTCGAGGTCCTGGCCACGGCCAACCTGTTCGAGCGCGGCCACCGCATCTGCCTGGAGATCACTGCGCTAGACCTGCCCAGCGGCACCGGATTCGGCAACGACACCGAGTACGTGCCGTATCACATCTGCAGCAGCAAGACCGTTGTCCACAAGATCTATCACAACGAGCGTTATCCCTCGCATCTGCTGCTGCCGGTCATCCCGCGCGAAGGCGATCAAACATGAAGGCCCTGGGCAAGGTTCTGATCACCGCCAAGTCGGTCAGCGGCTCGGCGGCCAGTGTCCGGCTGCTGCAGGACGCGGGCTGCAGCGTCGACATCCAGTCGACACCGCTGCCGTTCGATGAGGCCTGGTTGATCGAGCAGGCACGCGAGGTCGACGCCTTGCTCTTTGCCATGGAGCCGGTCAGCGCCAGCCTCATCGACGCGGCGACGCGGCTGAAGGTGATCGCGCGCCCCGGCGTCGGCTTCGACACGGTCGACATCGCGGCCTGCACCCGCCGCGGTATCCCGGTGACCATCGCCGCCGTCAACGACCAGAGTGTTGCCGACTTCGCCTTTGCCCTGTTGCTCGCCGCCGCACGCAACATCGTGCCCGCCGTGCAAGGCGTCCAGCAACATGGCTGGGACCGTTTCGTCGGCACCGAGGTGTGGTGCAAGACGCTGACGATTGTCGGGCTGGGGCGTATCGGCAAGGGGCTGGCGCGTCGTGCTCGGGGTTTCGAGATGCGTGTGCTCGCGGTGAGCGACGACCGCGACGAGGCCTTCGCGGCGGCCCACGGCGTCGAGTATGTCGATCTCGCCACAGGGCTGCGCGAAGCCGATTTCATCTCGCTGCACGCGCCGCTGACCCCGAAGACGGAGAACCTGATCAACCGCGACACGCTCGTCCAGATGAAAACGGGGGCCTACCTCATCAACACGGCGCGTGGCGGGCTGGTGGATGAAGCCGCCTTGGCAGCGGCCGTGACGGCGAAGCAGATTTCCGGTGCCGCCGTCGACGTGCTGCGTGAACAAGGCGCCGGCAGCCGCAGCCCGCTGATCGGCGTGCCCGGCATCATCGTGACGCCCCACATGGCCACGTTCGCACGCGAGGCGATGGAGCGGGTGGCACTTTCCGCCGCGCAATCCATCGTGGCAGTACTTCGCGG
>Ga0307513_10000992_pt1 | contig 40996 bp, 67 predicted proteins | sample 15_EM_MG_FD_202174 | JGI IMG/M metagenome (GOLD analysis project Ga0307513, IMG submission 202174) | Populus trichocarpa ectomycorrhiza microbial communities from riparian zone in the Pacific Northwest, United States - 15_EM | ecosystem: Host-associated > Plants > Roots > Unclassified | place...
CGACATTGCCTGCCTCTCTCGCTATTTGGTCAGTGGGCGTCATGGCCGGTCCTTCTTGCTGAATTGTGGTTCACCGTGCCGGACCTTGATTTCGACGCCTTCAGCCGCGAGGAGATCGAACAGGCCTCGCATCATGGCTTTTGCATTGTCCCGGCTCGCCGCGCCGTGCTTGAAAACAATGTCCACGCCCGGCGCCATCAAATGCAGACCGTCCGCGCCCATCCAGATGTAGAACCGGCCTTCGCTCGGGCGCTGGTAGCTCATCTCCCCTCCCTCCCCGAGACATTACCCGTCTCCCCGAGAGCTTTGCGGGCGAGTGCATCGCGGATGACCTGACGACATGCCTCATCAGTCAATCCAGCTTCAATTGCTGCCATCGCGACAAACTCATTAGATACGGCGCGACTGTCGCCCGGCTCGCGCCTGATAAGCCATTCGAGCGCGAGGTTGAGCGCGAGCGCCAAGTCCTCCTCACGCTTGCTGTAGAGGTCGAGTTGCTGGTCTCGGGACGCGATGGCAGCTTTGGCGATCGCGTCTACGAACTCGTTTTCTCCCTCGCTGGATGGGGAGGAGTTGAGGCGGGCGAGGGTGGCGCGCACCGTTGTTAGACATTCGACCGCCCGGTTATAGGTCGCGTAATTGCCGCGCTCCTCCGGCTCCTTAAGGCTTTCCTCGAGGCCCATGTCGGCAAGCCGGATCATCTCGCTCAGTCCAAACGCAGCGACTTCCAGCGCCTCCCGCACGTCGCCCATCGGGGAGAGGGCGCGTTGAATGGCGCGCAGGGAAGCTGGCGCGTTCCTCGCGCGCTCCAGCCACGACTCCTCCGATGGTGGCTTCCCGGTTTCGCGGTCCCGGTATATTTCGATCCACTCGCGCTTCATTTCGTCGGCGAGCATTTCGATTGCCCGCGCCCGCTGCTCGGCATCCCTTGGGGGTGAGGTCATGGCTTTTGCTCCGGCGGTTCGGCGGGCCGGTACGTCGCGACAATCGGGCAGAAGTTCGGATAGCCGCCTGAATGTTGATGGAATGGCCAACCGCAAATATCGCAGTCTGGCATCACCTTCGCCGCCACGTCTTTGGGCTCAACCATGACTGTCCTCCAGCTCATTTGGAACGCGCGGCAATAGCTTCAATCGAGCGCGCTCGGTTTCGCTCAAGACACACCCGCTTCCTTGGTTCGGGAGCCATTCTGCGGCATGGTCGATCATCTGTTTTGCGATCCCGCGCCAGAAATTGCGAACGTCGTCACCCATCATCCCGTAAAAAGTGAGTGCCCCGGCTGTCCCGTGCTGTCTCGCCAGCTTTTCAGCTAGGTTTTGCAGGTGCGGCGTTCCCTCATAGAGCGCTTCTGCAAGTTGCGAGATGGTCAATTTGGCGTTGTGATCTCGAACGTCAAAAACGGTGTCTTGCATCTTATTTTCCATGACTGTCCTCCAGATGGGCGATGGAGCGTAGGCAAGCGGCGGTGAGAGCGAGCGCGGGGGTGGCGGCTTCGGATGAAACGACAGTGGCGCCACGCTGAAGCTTGGCAGACTCAACGCCGTTCCAGTTCTCGGTACGCCTCGACCACCCCTCCGGCACGAGCGTCATCGCGGCGTCGAGATATGCTCCGGCGTCGAGAAGGGCGCTAAACCGGTCCCACCTTTCCTTTAGGCTCGCGGGCCAGTTGGCGATATTAAGGTCACCGCCGGTCCTGATGAAAACAGCCAACCACGCCTGCTCAAATAGCTCCCGATCCGCCCCGGTCGCCGCCTCGCACCGTTCGGCCAATGCGTTCAACGCCGCCACTTTGGGATTGGGGGTCATGACAATCACAGCGAACAGACCCGGCAACCGCCAGCAGACATGCGCTCGCGCTTCATTCGGTTGAGGCTGATCGTCGGGATGCGACCGCCTTCGAACTCGGCCGCCATCTCACGGAGGCCGGACGGCCAACTGTCGCGGCCTGGGGTGCGGAACGTCGCGCGCTGCTCGTCCTCTAGCTCTATCCCTTCTTCGAACAAAGCGCGATGCTCAAGCCAAAGCGTGTACCATTCACCGATCCGCTGGTGATAGCAGAGCGCACAATCCGTTCGGGGCGGAATGACGATGCCGCGCTCGGCAAGCTCGGCCAGCACCATCGGATCATCGTAACCCCATTCGCGAAGGGGGAATCGTTGTCGGACGCCGTCTATGTGGCTGTAAATCCCTCCCTCGCGGGCCTCCTCGTCAGCCCTGAGCCCAACATAGGAAACGATCGGGCCATTGCGGACTTCCTCCATCAGAAACCGCTCGTAGGGCTCGATCTTGAGGATGCGGGTACAGAACCGCGCGCGAAAGTTGGGGAGCATTTTTTGCTGGCGGATGACGCTCTTCAGCGTACCGGCGATGATCGGGATCAGGCGCCGCCCGAGCGCGTTGTCCGACCCGAGCCATGCCCAATGCTCGAACATCGCTGGAAGCTCGTTACCAGTTGGCGTGCAAAGATAGTTATAGGGCCGAGGCTCGCGCTCCTTCATGAGGAAGGCAAGCAGAGTGCTATCGTCGCCACCGGATAGGCCCAATATGTGAGCCACGCCCTCGCTGTCGCGAATGATGGCACTCGCTCCTTCCACTTTGGGATCAGGCATCACCCGGCCTTTCGCCAAAGATCTCCGGGTGTTCGTTGAACGCGCTCTCGCTCATCATTTCGATGATGTTGCCCATCGCCTCTCCTGCAAGCCATTTGCGATGAGCTTCGGCGATTTGCTCAGGCTTGACGCCCGAATATCCGAACTCGCGAAGAGCCCTAGCTTGTGCTTCAAATCCTCTTGTCAGTAGGTCAGCCACGGTCCGCTCCTTCCACGCTCTGGGCGCGATCCAATTCGCCGATTTCCCGCATCACGACTTCGATCACCGCCGCATTTTCAGTCGCGTGGTTGCGTACCTCGCAGCCGGGATCGCCTACCCGCGTCGCGGTGAACTCGAATTCGGAATGAATGCGCTTGAGGTCGGCGGCGAGCCTGCGTCGGCGCTCGTTGGCCTGTTCGTCGTCCGCGCGGGGGCGTTGGGCGCGAACCTGGTCCTGGCTTTCCAATTCCCCAGCGGCGATCTTGCGGACCAACTCGACTATTTCAGGCTGGCGGGCGGTCTCCGCGAGATCGAGGATGCCGTGCAAAATACAGACTGCGGAGGCCGCTGCCGTTGCGTGTCGCTCATTTTCCTCTGGGCGTTCGCGCTGCCGGCGCACGCAGTTTTGCATCTCATGCTTCGCCACCTCCGCCGCGTCCTCGATCCCGCGCGCATAGTCGCTCTGGGCGCGATATTCGGAGAGGAGGGCGGGGAGCGCGTCACCTATTTCCCGCCAAGTTTGCGGGTCCATCGTCATCGCCTGCGTTGAATGGTCGCCGAATGTCAGCTCAGCATAATCCGGCGTGTCGCGTGTCTCGATTGGCAGGATGCGCCCGAATAGCTCCCTGATCCTGTCTATATCGGCATGGGGAGGGGTGGGGCGGTTGTTCCAGGCGGCTGTCGCGATATTTGGGGAAAGGAAGCCGTCCGAAAAGCTGAGCGGGCATGCTGAGCAATCCACGGAGTAGAATGGCATCGGCTCTCCATCGCTGACGATCTTCATCGCGCCGTTACAGCGCGGGCATGGCAACAGGTCGGCCATTATAGGGACTCCGATGGGGGAGAGGGGGAAGGTTGGGCGATGCCTTCGGCCCGCGCTGGTCCGGCTTCGCCCCGAGCCGAATCTTCGTTCGTCTCGGCCATTCGGGGACCATCGCTATCGCGGAGCGTGGGCGCGTCTTCGTATCGGCTTCCGCGTTGCCCAGGCTCATTGCTGGCGGTGCAGGACAGATTGTGATCAGCCCCGTGCGGACAGCGCTTGTTTCCGCACGTCTCGCACAGAAACATGCGCGACAGCCGATTGTGGAGCGGCGATCGAGCCTCTGGATGCGGGTCTCGCCTCACCAGTGCGCGGGTGCAATTATAGCAGGGGCAAGGATCCACATGGCGGTAGAAGGTTTTGCGTTCCCAGCCGAGACAGGAAAGCAGGTCGTCGGCGGGGTCTCGCGCGCCACGGAGAAACGACAGCATGGTCTCGTCGCATAGTCCGCAGCCGGCCGCGAACTGCGATGGCTGTCCCTTCACGGCGAAGCGCGCGCGAATCAGGGCTCGAAGTGCGTCAACATCTTGCCAGACCATCTCGTTGAGGAAGTCCACGACTGTCCAAGCGCCGTTGCGGTCGGCGAAGGTAGTGGCCTCGCCACTGAACCAGTCGATTAGGAACTGGCGGCGGCGTTCGATGCGCGCCGGATCGAAGCCCGCCAGGGCCGAGACTGCCCTTGCAGGCTCGGTCGTAGACGAGAGCCGGTTTGGCGAAGCCACGCGCCCTGAATCTGTGGGCGAACCCATCATGCCGCCCTCCCGGCTGCGTCGATCATGGCCTGCCAATCGCGAACAAGTTCAGCCGCCGCTGTCTCGCCTTGAAAATACTGTTCGACGCGGATCGGCGGAAGGAGCGCCAGCGCTCGCTTCGCAATGGCGACCTGCTGGCGCGTCGGCTGGGCCGCCATCGGCAGCGTCGCGGCCACCATTTCGGGCGTCGGTTCTCTTGGCACTATGACGTACCCGCCCTGCTCAATGGCGAGGATGGCGGCGCGGGCATCGCCGAGATACATTTTCGCGCACTCCTCCCAAGGCTCCATGTCCGACGGGATATTCCGGCGGGCCGCGTCGGATAGAATTTCTGCGGTCTGGCGCTCGCGCTCTGCCTCGCGCCCGTAAAGCGCCCTCGCCGCCAGTTCGATCATCTCGCTACTCATGCCGCTTCACCTTCATGAACATGTTTGATCCACTCTCCTGTTTTGGGATCGCGGATGATCTCGACATCTCCGGGACGCTTTTCGGTACGCAGCTTGAGCCCTCCGATGGACTTGCGACCGACGCTGCGGAGATAGGTGCGGTAGCTACGCATGGGCTTCCTCCTTCGCAGGCTCAGACCACTCGACACCGTGCGCGGCGCCGTAGCTTCCGATGAAGTCGATCAGGTCGATCATTTGGGACTTGCTCAGCCGTGAGGATCGGAAGCCGACCGGGAACGGCGCGCCGTCCAGCCCGGTCTCGAATTGCACCGCGTGGCCGCACGCCGACATAAACAGCGCCTTCCAGACTTCGGGGGTGTGCATCCTCCCGTCAGGCTTGGCCCGCGACACATCGGAGAGCATGGCCCAAAGCTTGTCGTTCTGCGCCAACGTCCGCTTCTCAGGACGGATGTTCACGATCGCTCGAGGCGGGGCCAGGTCGATCAGCCGGCGCGCCTCGCTACGGGCTTGGGGGCCGTAGAGGATGATGGTCTGGCCGGTCATGGCGCTGCCTGCTTCCTTTCCCACGCGATCCGACCGGGCCAGACGTTCCAGTAAGCGGCGGCAAGCGTATCGGCCCGGCGCCCGAGAATGTTCTTCTCGAACCACGGCCAGCCCTTTGAATGCTGAAGGCGGTGGCAGTTGTCCGAGAGGGGAATGTTCCAGCGGTCCGCTACCTTGCTCGCTGTGCCCTTTGCGTCCCGCGTCCCCTTGGCGGCATAATCGACATGCGCGGCCACCATCGGACCGCCGCAGTCCGCATTGGCCCTACAACAGGCGCAGGGGCGCCCTCGGAGCCACTGGCGGAAGGCGTCTGCCACCTTCCACGCGGGGCGCGGCGCGTTTTGCTTGCGAGGCTTGATGGCGGAGCGGGCGAGCTTCACGAAAACACCTCCGCAAACCGCTTCCGATAAGTCTGAGCGGTCCAATAGCAGACCCCGGCCTCATGGGCGGCGCGCTTGAGGCATTCGCCCTCACGGATGCGCTCAGCGACCCGCCTAGCCCGTTCCCGAGCCTCGCGCCGGTTGGCTTCCGCGCCAAGGCGTCCTCGTTCGGAGAGCGTCACTTTTTCAGCCTCCGATCAGGGGGTTTTCGCGCCAGTCGCCATTGGCAGCATCGGCGGCGAGTTCGGTTTGCTTCCTCGCAATCACGGTGCCGAGCCCATCGTAAGGCTCGCCATCCTTCGATCCGCCGCTCCACCAATCGGGAAGGGCCTCTTGGAGCTGCTTGATCAGCGCCGTGTGGCTGGCGAGCAGCGCGTCCAGTTCGCCGGAATCGCCGCAGCCTTCGACTTGGCGCCACAGCTCGCGGCCCTGCGTTTTCAGGTCCGTCTTGTTCTTCGCCGGGCCTTGCGGGAATGGGGCATCCTTCGCGCCGTTGCCGTTGCCGTTGCGATAGTCGTTCGCGGGCGCCGATTTGGACGCAGCGTTGCCGTCGTCGTCTTCCGCAGGCACGCCGAACGCGGTCATGAGAGCATAGCGGCGACAATAGGTGAGCGCGGAGCCGAAGCCCTGGGCATCCCGCTTGTTGGCCGGGACGTACAGCTTGCCGCAGCTCAGCGTCTCGCCGCCCTGGTGGTGGATCACCGTCTCGACGCAAACGCCGTCCTCCGCGACGTGCGAGGCTTGCGTGAAGAAGAGATCGTTCGCGATCAAGGCGGGCTTGATGGCATCGATCACCGCGCCGAGATCGGCATATTTCGACTTGAAGTGCGGATTGGTCGCGGACTTGGTAGCGCCCTCGATTTCGGCGAATGCTCGCGCCATCGCGGCGGCGAGGGTGTCAGGCTTGGCAGCGGTGGCCATCTCAATGTCTCCCTTCGGTATCGAAAGCGCCCTGGTAGGCGGGCAGCAGGTCATCCATGTCGCACCGGCATTTGACGCGAGGCTGGAAGCAGAACTGGCAGCCGTCTTCGATCATGTCGGGATCGAGAGGCTGCACGTCGCGGACGAAGGCGTGATCGTTCAGGTTCACGGCGCGTCTCCCTCAAATGCCGCGTCCATCTCCGCCTGAGACTTGAAGCCCCACGCGCGGAAATCGAGGCGGCGCGGGCGGATGGTGACGCGCGGCAGGTCGGTCAGGGCCGTCGCGGCGAAGTTCTCGACGCTCGGCTTTTCGCCAGCGACCAAGCGGTCCTGCCATTTGTCGAAGCCGCTCATGATAACAGCATCCACACAGCGAACAGGGCGATGAAGGCGAGGCCGGGTCCGTCGCGGAGAGCGGCGCGCAATGCGGTACTCACCGAAGGCCGAGACGCTCTTGCGGCTCGGGGCGCAGCCTGAGTGACGCGGTCGGCGAAGCCGATGCGCCCAGCCTTTGTGGCAGTCGAACGATATCGGAGGGCGGAGATGGGGGTCATGCCAGTGGACCTCGGGCGATGCCTTCGGCCCCGGCTGTCGCGGCTTCGCCGTCCAGCCCGTGCCGGTCTGGCCCCTCCGGGCTTCCATCCGTATCGCGGCTCGCTATTGCGTCGAGACAGGCGACAAAAATCTCGTCGTCGCCTAGGTGGAAATCCTTCCCCCCAAGCGCCCAGACGGCCCGTTGCTTAGCCACTTGAGCAACCCGCGCGGCGTGGAAGCACCATGCGCCAGCCTTGACGGCGCCCATTGCGCGCAGGGCGGCGATGGCCGCGTACGCGCCGCGAATATATGGCCAGCGGTCATTATCGGACAGCCGAAGCCAGACGCCCTCCTTGTCTCGGCAAGACGCAGCGGCAAGCCATAGCGCTCGCGCCACCATCTCCAGACCATCGCGCGAGGGATCGAAGCCGGAACGGCCGAGACCTTCTTGGGGCTCGGCTTGCGAGAGCCCGGTGCCGTCAGGCACGCGCCCGGTTTCCGTGTTCATGCTGCTTTCCTTCTCTGCTTCGGAGCGAACTGCTCTTTGTGTTCGCGATCCTGTCGTTTCCCCATTTCGAGCATTGCCGCCGTTCGGATCAGCGATGCCCGATGCCTTGCGAACCATGTTGCATCGACAGTCAGCCGATAGTGGTCATCGATCCATGTCGTGGCTGCGGCGATATCGGCAGGAGAGGGGCGGATCATTTGCCGGACTCGGGTGGAGCGGGGAGAGGCATCCAGTGGGTCAGGACAAACCCTCCGACTGGGTCCCACCCTCGATCGCCTCGTGTGTACCAACAGGCGTCTTCGCCTTTCCCGCGCCACTTGCAGTCAGGGATTCGGCCCCATGACCCATCAGCGGTCCAAAGGTCGATTTCCGTCCCATCCTTCGGCGCCGTTTCGATTGGCTGCCATTCGCGGTCCAGCACATTGGCCGCTTCGATTCCTGACGCGCGCGATTTCCGTGGTCCGTTCACAACCCCTCCTGTTGGGAGTCGCCACGAGCGACGCGCGCAAGTCGGCGGAAGTTGTCAGCGAGGTCCTGAACGTCGCTCCCAAGGCGGTGAAACCATTCATCGCCCTCAGCAATCTGCGCGGCCGTGCCGAAGGCGTCAGCTTGGCCAGCAGAGAACGACGGCAGCAGTCGAAGTGGAACGGAGAAAACGACGGCCTCTTCGTACGTCAGATCGGCGGCGCCAAGGACGGCCCAGTTCCCGTCGCCGTAGACGATCAGCGTCGGCTCGCCAGCATTGCGGCGGGCGATGTCAGCAAGCTCCGCGTTAGCGATGCCATGCTTGCACGAAGACGCCTCTTCGGCGGCTGAGGCCGTAGGCTGGCTGAGCGACGGCGCGTCAGCGCCGGAACGCCCTAAGTCCTTGATATCCCTCCCCATGGTCATGACCCGACACGCGCGAGATACTTGGCTTCGACGCGCGCAAGCCTTTCCTCGAATATCTCCACGGAGCCGCAGTCGAAGGCGTCTTGCAGCCAGACGGCGTCAGCGACTTGATCGGGGGGGATTACGATGCTGCCTTCATCGCAAAGGGCTCTGACCCTAGCGGCCTGGCCTTCGATCCTCTCTCGCCGCGCCTTGGGCATCATGGACCCGATCGCGCATGGGGCGTCGTAGCGACGGGGCCTTTCGGGACAGAGCGCCGCCAGCTTCGCCCATTGCTTGCGCACTTTGGGCAGGTCGCGCCTCAGGTCGATTTCAATTGGCTTGGCGGTCACGATCTCATCTCCCACAAGGTATATCTCATCATCCCCTCGTCGGGGGTGGCTAGGCGGCTTCCTGAGCGCGATGTTCGATCCGGCGCGCGAGGCGCAGAAACTTGAGGCCGAGATGGCGGGCGCGAGCTGCGGACACGTAGCAACACGTGTTGCCGCGAAGGTCGATCTCGACGTTGTCACCCATTTCGCGAAGAGTTACCTCTCGGATGGTGGGATTGCTGGCGGTCACGCCGTGAATCTCTCGAACGCCATCGTCGGCCATCACGCGGCCTCCGCGACCGGTTCGGCTTCGACAGCCGGGGCGCAGCTAAACTTGGCGTAGGCACGCAGGACGATGAACTTCTTGCCGGGGTTCAGGCCCGCCAGCCGCGTCGCTTCCTTCTCAGCGCTCTCCGCGTTGTTGTGCGCGTTGCGCGGCACCCGCCCCTTCTTGGTCCACACGAACCAAAATTCGACCGGCTCCATTTTCAGGCTGGTTTGATCTGCGGGTGCTGACATTCGGGCCTCCTGTGGAAGCCCTGTTGTAACAGATACAACATAGGACGCAAGCGCTATTTTTGTATCAGGAGCAACTTTGTTGCGTGACGGCCGATGGGCCTAGTTGTCGGTGCCGGTGCGGATTAGGGTTTCGGCGACGCTGGCGATCTGGCGGCGGACGCCGGGCTTGGCCCGATCCCAAAGGCTCCAGATCGCTTCCGGCTCACTAGGGTTGCGGATCAAAAGACTCGCCGCGTCAATGTTCAGGGCGTCGGCAAGTCTTTCTAGCATCTCCTGATTATAGGGCAAGAGGCCGCGCTCGACTCTACTCAGGTTTCCTTTGTCCATGGGGATGCGAGCGGCAAGCTGTTCGAGCGACATATGGCGATGCTGGCGCCACTGGCGGATAAAGGTCAGTCGAAAGCGGGGCTTCTTCGCCATGCCCCATTGTCGCGCGAATCGATACAACGGACGAGCGGCGGCTGTACAACGAAGGCTTGCATTCGGGCCTTGTATCACATACAACCTCGTTCATGGAGCCTCATGACCGCCTGAAATCCTGGATCGCCGCCGCCAAAATCCCGAACGCCGAAATGGCCCGCCGGGTGAGCTGCGACAAAGGTAATTTCCACCGCATCCTCAATGGCAAGCTGCGGCCATCGCTCGACATGGCATTGCGGATCGAGCGCGAGACGGCGGGGCTGATCCCGATGTCCGCATGGGCGAAAGAGGAACCGCAGGAGCGCGCCGCGTGAACGCCCTATCGCTTCCTCTTGGGCTTCGTCGAGCGGATGCCCTGAGCCGCTTTGTTCTCGGCGTCCCAAGCGTCGTAGCAGCGGTGCGCCCCTTCCAGCGCGGCCAGATAAATATGCGGCGTGCAGGCGGCCCGATAGACCTTCCCGCCCGAGATGAAGGTGACTGTAAAAACGCTGTCGTGTTCGTGAAATTCGGGCGGCACGCGGAGGAACAGAATGGGCGTGTCCGGCTCGTCTCCTCGCTCCGGCTCTCTCTCTCGTCCAGGCATAAAGCATGCACTCCCAAGCCCGACTTGGCCGATTCGGACTTCATTTCGGAGCGTAACCGCACTGTCACAAATGCCAAAGCGGAAATTGCCTTACCTTCTCGCGCCTTACGGTTGGTCAATTCCGCACAGGCAGCAGCATGAGCGCGTCCGCACAGGGGAGGGGGATAGGCGGTGAAGGCCGGGCGCGCCCTTCGGGACAGGCTCTCGTCTCCGATGGAGCCCAAGAGGTCTCCACCCTGACGGGCTTCGATCCTTCGCGCGAAGTCAGCAACGACATCGTAGCGCGCCTGCATGGTCGCGCTCGCTTCAACCGCGACCATGCAGCGATCAAGGACGCGGAGATACAAGAGCAGGCGGCGTTGCAAATCGAGCGCTTGCGCGGCCAAATCGCGGCCGTTCGCTCCGTCATCCAGCGCGGCTATCCGGACAAAGGACTGCGGCGCGACCAAAGGTGCGAGCATGAGCGCTTCGGCTTCGAAGATTGTATGGGCTGCTACGACGAGGCGCTGTTGACGGCGCTCGGTTGCGATACGGGAAGCTGAGATATGCCTACCGCCGCCATCGGTCACATGCCGTTCAAGGGACACCGCACCTGCGCTGAGTTCGTTTGTATCGGCGGCGAGGTTTATGAGCCTCAACTGACGCGGTCGCACTCGGGCGTCGCTCACCCGCGCCACCCGCAATCCGGCACTGTAGCCGTCGCGCCGCGCAACCAAGGACGCCCCGCCAAGCCGTCGCGCGCAACCAAGTGCTCGGCCTGTTGTGACTACCGCATCTCCCCCTGCAAATGGGCTCTCTGCCCCAAGCGGGAGTACGCCTGAATGTCCCTCCTCTCCCAAGTCCGCGGATTTTTCGGACGGTCCAAGCCGCTCGACAATCCGAGCGACGATCAGCCCGATTGGGACGCCTCCTACGACATGCCCGGAATAGGGCTCGTCAGTGAGCGGACGCTGAGGCGGCACGTCGAAATCGCCGAGCCGCGCATCTTCATCATCCTGGATAGCCCCGTTCATGGGACCAGAAGTAGCGCGAAGGATCAACGGAATCGTGTGTAATCTATTCGGCCTCGCACGCAATTCCGTTTCAGCGCAGGAACGCATGTTCCGGCTTGCCGAGCGCGATCATGGCCTGTCGATCAGAGCGCTGCATCTCGAAACGCGCATCCCGAAAACCACCCTCCAAGGCTGGAAGGACGGGACGACAATGCCAGCTTGGGCGCTCGGCGCGCTTGGGCGGGCAGGGGTGCCGGATCACCTGCTGAGCCTCGTTCTGCACCCCTTCGCGCGGCACATCGGAACGGACGATAGCGGCGACGGCGCCCTTGACGAACTTGTACGCGAAACGGCCGGATTTACAAGCGATTACCTTGAGGCGACGGCCCCGGATAGCCCTGGCGGAACCAACGTCATTCCCATGGAACACGCCAAGCTCGCCGAGCGGGCATTGCGGATCGAGTCGAAGGCTCGGGCGGTGCGGAAGTGAGCGATCCCTTCGCCGAGCTGCCGCGAGGGCATTTCAAGGTGATCTATGCCGATCCGCCGTGGCGGTTCGAGACATGGAGCGGCACGGAAGTCGTTCAGGCGAGGGAGCTGGACGGTTTGGGGAAACGAGACAGAGAAATTCGAGGCGGCTGCGGCATGAAACACAAATGCTTCAGCGGCCGACATGTTCGGTGTGAAAACCCCTTCTGCTCGTGGTGGTATGCCGCCGCAGCGGTCTTTCAGCCCCTGTTACGCCTTGCCGGTTTCACACTCTGCCTAAGTCGCTGTCGTTGGACCGCGAGCGGAGCGCGGCTCAGTCTTGCGTGGGTGGGCTGGTGACCGCGATAGCGACACTCACCCAGCGGGCGGAGACCGCGCAGACGGGCTCCGTTCATGAGTGGCGCGGGCCTCCAAAGGAGGCATCGCCCGACCTGATCGATTACATCCATCTGGACGAGTCAATCGAGGAAGGCTGCTACCGTCATCGCATAGCCCGTAAGGTGCATGGGGAGGCTGTGAAGAGGGGACAAAGACGGGCGGCCCGCGAGCGGGCAACCTGCTTTCGTGCTTCGCGCCATGCCCTGCTTCGCGGTCATGGCCCTACGGGCTTCAATCAGGCGCAAATACGGTGAGCGCGCTCTACGGTTTCACGCTAGCCGACTTTGGCATTTACGATCAAGAAAGCGTGCTAATCGAGCATTGCTTCCGAGACGAACGCAACGGCACGGCGATCCTGTCGAAGCCCGCGAACGACAATGAAGAGCCTGAATTCCGGCACCTCCTTGTCTGGCGCTGGAATTCCGAGCTCCCGATCCTTTACGTCATCATGCTCAATCCGAGCGTGGCGCGGGCCTTCGTTGACGACCAGACCATGAAGAAGGTCATTCAGTTCGCGCGGCAGAACGGCTTCGGAGGTGTCGCCGTCGCCAACCTCTCGGACTGGCGCTCAACCAATCAGACGGTCGCAAAGAAGCGCGGCTGGCCAAAGAGCCGCCACTGTTCGCCGATCATCCGCGCCTTCATTGAGCACGTCCCGGCAGGCGAGCGGCGCACGATCCTGCTCGCATGGGGAAACGGCGGGCCGCCGCTTTCGGGCTGGCTGACGGGCCGCTCAAAGTCGCCGAACGCCCGTTTCGTCACGTTGGGCATAACCAAGCCGGGCAGGCCCGAACATCCTTGCATGATCGGCTATGACCGGCGGTTTCAGGAAGCGGCTTCCTCCAGCGATAGCCGATTGAAGCGCGAAGCGGCGAGACCTCTTGGGCTCGATCCGCAGGACGAAAGCGGCGGTGCCGGAACGGCAATCGCCCAACCCTTTGGGAAGTCATCATAATGCCTCCCCACCCAACCACCCCACACGCGATCGCCATTGAGCTTCCGTTTCCGGCGAAGGTGCTGTGGCCGAACGGCCGGACGCGCTCGCACATGTTCCGTCACCGCGAGTTCAAGAAGCACAAAGACTGGGCCTACTGGGCGGTCAAAGCCATTCTCCCGCCGTGCTTTCATCCCGTGCTCGAGAAGCGCGTTTCCTGGTCGGCCACCTTCTACCCAAAGACGCGCAACGTGATCGACAAGGACAACGCCGCCGCGAGCCTCAAGAGCTTCCAGGATGGAATCGCCCTCGCGCTCGGCATCAACGACACCCTGTTCGACAACCCCACGATCCATTTCGCCGAGCCCTCAAAGCCGGCCAAGGTCGTGATCCTGATCGGGGAGGCGAGCTGATGTCCACAGGCCTCTTCGCAAATCAGACGCGCTCGCATCGCGGACCCGGTCGCAAAGCCATCGCCGGCCGCCGCTCGAACTACCACGTAGGCGCCCTGGACCGCTTCGCCGATCTCCTCGCCGAGCATGGACCGGACGACAAGGGCGGCGATGTTATGGCCTGCGCGGTCAAGCTGGGATGTTCCTACACCTACGCGAACGCGATGCTCCAGCGGATCAGGAAGAAGCTGGGATGGCAAGCGCGTTAGCCTCCCCCGAAGAGCAAGCGATGGACGCTATCCGTCTCCGCACGTTCTGGCGCGGAGATGCCCCCATTGCGGCAAAGACGCTGGGGATAAGCTGCTCGCACCTGGTCAACCTCAAGAACGGCTCCGTCCCCATGACGAGCCGCACGGCCGCGCGGATTCTCGCCAAGGCCCGCGAAGAAGAATTGGCGCTGGCCGACAAGCTCGAGCGTGAGCTGAACGCCCATTGGCTGAAGGACGGTGAGCTGTGAGCGCTGACAGAGAAAAATTGCTCGACCTGATCGATCAGGTGAAACTCGTCGCGTGTGATGGCCAAGGGCCAAAGGGGTTGGTCTATTTCATCATGTGCACCGACAGCCGGCGGTGTAAAATAGGCTTCACGACGGGCAAGGTCGAAAAGCGGCTTGCGAGCCTTCAAACGGGATCGGCGAGCCAACTGGCAGCCGTACTCATGCACCCCGGCACCATAGAGAGCGAGCGCCGACTACACGAAAAGTTTGCAAGCAGTAGGATTCACGGAGAGTGGTTCGAGCTAACTGACGAACTGCGCGCCTACATGGTCGCAGCCCTTTGGGCGATGTCTGAGATCACCTTGAAGGGTGGCGGCAAACTCCAGCATTGGATGGTGAAGGGCCTCGAACTCTCGCTCGATCACTTGGAAGCCCTGCCAGAAAGTCTGATCGAACTCTTAGAGGCCGAACCGACATGATCGCGGCCTCCACCATAGATGCTATGATCGACGCCGGCGCCTCCGCGCAGGTCATCGCCGCCGCGTGGAAAGCCGAGATCGCCCAGCAAGAGATGGCCACGGCTGAGCGGAGAGCTAACGACCGCGAGCGTCAGCGTCGTCACAGAGTGTCACGCGATGTCACAGTGACAAACGCGGAATCCGCAGACATCGGCGGGGTTTCCCCCCATGAAGTAAATAATCTTCCCCCCCATCCGGAACCCCAACCAGCTAAAGCTGGTAGCCCCTTAGCTCGCGGTGCCCGTCTTCCCGACGACTTTTCGCTTCCCGACGACTGGCGAGCTTGGGCTACGGCCGAACGGAAATGGGATCGATCGGCAATCGAGGCTGAGGCCGCGAGCTTCGCCGACTTCTGGCACGCCAAGCCCGGCAAGGACGGGCGAAAGCTGGACTGGTTGGCGACGTGGCGGAATTGGGTTCGCAATTCCCGCCGGCCCAATGGAAACTCGAACGGTTCTCGGCCCATGAACGCCGACGAAATCCGCTCCTCTATCCGCTACGCCGAAGATCACGACGACCCGGACCGAGCGGCCGATCTCAAGCGCCAGCTCGCCGACCTGCTCGGTAAGTCGCGTGATCCCAAAATCGCCCAGCTAATCCAAGGCGCCGTGAAGCAATTGAAACCACCCGATCAGCGACGACATGCGTAGCTAAGTCATTGAACATCCATATCAACCGGGAGTGAGCGAATGGCGGGGATCAAGGGCGGGGCAAAACGCAAGGTAGCGGGGCCTTTGCAGCAATACACCGATCAGCAAGCCGCGCTGGACGCCCAGCAGCAGCCCGTGAACGATTTCGCGGCACAGCACGGGGATTATGCTCGGCACCTGCGCTTCATCCGCAACCGTGGCGGAACGGCCGTGGCCCGCTGGACGCGCGACGGTCTGCTGTCCGAGACCCAGCAGGCGGCGATCCTCCATTGCCAGACGCTATGGAACCGGATCGATCGCGGCCCGCGCCTGATCGCCAACCTGGACCGCACAGTGTTCGGCTGCAACGGCGACGGGCATCCGCGCGAGGTCGAGGCGCGATCAGATCTACACCGGATCAAGGCCGGCTTCCCGCTGCCGTTTTGGGATGTATTCGAGAACGTCTGTAGGCACGATGAGCCCGCCGGGACAGCCGGGTCTCGACTCGCCAATGATAATCGCTCGGCTTCATCGGCGGCGAGGATTGTGGTATGTCTCATCGCGGACACCGTCTACATGCGGGAAAGGTTGAGCTACTAGGATGGAATCGGCACAGGCTGGCGCCGCCCAAAAGCAGGCCATTATGCTGGCGATGGGCGTCTCGTCGATTATGGAGGTCCCGCGCTTTGAGGATTTGCGCTGCCGCTGTTGCGGGCAACCGCTGCCGCGAAGCAGCGGACGGGTGCCACAAAGAGCAGTTGACCCCGCGCCCTAAACATGCCAAACCCGTCATAAGTTGAATTGCGCCCGCGCCGAAAGGTTCGCGGGCGTTTCCGATTCCGCGTCGGCCCCTCCCCATAGGCCAGCCCGGACCCGCCGCCGATCATCCGAACTCGACACGCTCGCCACACCCCTTTCGGCAGAGACGGGTCGGCGCTGTTTGGCGGCGGGACATATCCAAGGAGCCCAGCCCATGCAAGTCAGCTTCGCGCTCATCCTCCTCGTTTTCGCGTTCGTCCTGTTTGTGATCGCCGCGCTTCCTGTCGCCTCCAGGTTCAACCTCATCGCTGCCGGCCTTGCCTGCGCGACACTGTCGGTATTGCTCGGCAACCTCTGACCACCCCTCTCGTCGGATAGGAACCCCCGATGGCTGATAATCGCCCTTACGTCCGCAGTCGTGGCCGCGTTGCCGTTGATGGTGACGGTGACGCGCTAGGCACGACCGCCAACCCCGTCGTGACCAGCACGCCCTCAGGCTCGGGCGGCGTTACCGAAGTCACCGAAGACGCGGCGAGCACGCCCAACCCCATCGGCTCGATGCTCATGGCCCGCCGTCGTGATGCCATCCTCGCCACGGAAGTCTCGGCGGAGAGCGACAACATCGCGGTCAATGCGGATGCCTATGGGCAGCTTCGCACGATAGCCGGTTCGCCTGTCGATGTCATCACGCTCACGCCCACGGTGCTGAACGCGGACGCCTACGATGCTGGCGATACGGTATTCGACGCGACTGTCATCACCAACGCCGTCCGCGTGATCGGCGGGGCAACAATGCTTCAGAGCGTCGTGGTCGCCGACAAGGACGATCAGAAGGCGCAGCTCAGGTTGGTGTTTTTCGATGCTACGGTCACATTCGGCACGGCCGACGCGGCGCCGAGCCTTTCGGATGCGGATAGCTTGAAGTGCTTGGGCTCGGTCGAAGTACTGGCCGCCGACTATATCGACTTTGGCGGGGTTAGCGTCGCGACGGTCAAGGCCATCGGGCTGTTGCTCGAAGCCACCGCCGCTTCACGAGACCTCTACGTCGCGGCCATGACCTCCGGCACACCAACCTACACCACGGGCGGGCTTCAGCTTCGCTTCGGCTTCCTGCAAGCGTAATGCTGCTCGGGCTCTCACCCATCGCACAAGCCGCGACATGGGGAAGTGGGGTAGTTCTTCCCCCCGCCCCGACCTTCGTCTCCGCCACGCCCTATGTGACGGGCACGTCAGACGCGACGACATGGACTCCGTTCACCGGGCTCGACATGTCCGATTGCGCGATGGCGATTGTCGTCATCGCCAAGGATGGGACCGGCAACGGGGAAATTACGGTCGCCGCAGGTTCGACGGCTGGCTGGACCGCCTTTGGGACGACGCAAACCAGTACGGCTGCCGTTGCGAGCCGGCTCTTCTACCGACTCGCGCCAACGAGCAGTGAAACACTCGTGATCGATTGGGGGTCGGGCAGCGAGACTCAGCAAGGATCGTGCATCATGGTCCGCCTGAACGGGGCGGACACTATATCGTCGGCCGGCGTGGCTACCGGCAGCAGCATTGACGCAAATCCACCCAGCAGGAACTCTGGCACCGTCAGGAACTACCTCTGGCTCGCCGGCGCGGCGTGGGACGCGATCATAACCCCGAGCGCGGGTCCGTCCACCTACGACAATTTCACGGTGCAGGCCGCGAGCGGCGCCAATGGGGCGTCCTGCGCCATCGCGACCAAGTCAATCGATGCAAGCCAGACCGAAGACCCCGGCGCGTTCACGTCTGACACCGAGCAATGGGTAGCGTGGACCATCCCCGTCTACAAAGCATAGGACAGCCAATGGCCGCAACCAACCTCACCCGCGCCGATCTGGATGCTCTGGCGGCTTCGGACGGCCTCACCGCGTGGGATATATACGCAATCGAGGACGAAGGCGGGCGCCTTGCCGTCGCCAACAGCACTTCGACCTATGGCGCCATGGCGATCATCGCCGCGAACGGCGACCTGGACGTTTCGGGCGTCTACAAGGTGGACGGGCTCAGGGTGGTCAAGGAGCGCAAGCCGGGCTGGGGCGGTTGCACCGGCTTTTCGTCGCGCGCGGGCTTCGAGACCACCAACGTCACGCTCCCCAATCTGGCGAAGCATGTGAAGGCACTGCTCGACGATCTCACCGCGCACGGCCTGATCGGCTCCTGATCCCGCCCGATAACACCCTAACCCAAGGACAGCATAGATGGCCCCACCGCTTCCATATGACGCGGCGATAGGCGACATCATCTGCGATCACCTCGCCAACGGTGAGAGCCTGAAAGTGATCTGCGCGGGCGACGACAGCATTCCATGCGAGGCGACGGTTTATCGTTGGCTGAGGGCGAACGAAGCCTTCAGCGAGCAGTACGCCCGCGCGCGCAAAGATTGGGCTGACGCGCAGATCGAGCGTATTCAGGAGCTTGCCAGGGACGACAAGCGCGGCGCCGATCACAAGCGGATCGAGATCGACACGCTCAAATGGTCGATGGGCAAAATGAATGGCAAGTACAGCGACAAGCTCAAGCACGTCGGCGGCGACGAGGGCGATTCTCCCATCGAGCACAAGGTCACAGGTTTCGAGTGGACGGTCGTTCATCCCGAAACGGGGGATCGCGGCGAAGTTTGAACCCCTGCTCCTGCCTGCGCGCTACAAGGGGCTGCACGGCGGGCGCGGATCGGGCAAGTCCCATGTGTTCGCGGAATTGCTCGTCGCGACCTGCCTGAGGCGCCCAACGCGCGCTGTTGGCGTTCGCGAGGTCCAGAAGTCGCTCGACCAGTCTGTCAAGCTGCTCATTGAGGACAAGATCAGGGCGATGGGCGTCGAAAGCTCATTTCGCATATTGAACACGCACATTGAGACGCCGGGCGGCGGGCGCATCATCTTCCAGGGGATGCAGAACCACACGGCGGAGAGCATCAAGTCGCTTGAGGGATATAATATCGCGTGGTGCGAGGAGGCGCAGTCGATCAGCCAGCGCAGCCTTGACCTGCTTCGCCCGACGATCCGCGCCGAAGGTTCGGAAATGTGGTTCAGCTGGAACCCGAACAAGCCGAGCGATCCGGTCGATGTGCTGTTGAGGGGCGATCAGCCGCCACAGAACGCCATCGTCATCGAAGCGAACTACATGGACAACCCATGGTTCCCGCCAGAGCTTCGCGACGACATGGAGGACGACAGGCGGCGCGATCCTGAGAAATACGCCCATGTTTGGGGCGGGGCCTACTCGCTCAACTCTGAGGCGCGGGTGTTCAAGAATTGGCGAGTTGAGGAGTTCGAGACGCCGACTGATGCCGTTCACAGGTTCGGCGCGGACTGGGGCTTCGCATCCGATCCGACCACATTGGTCCGGTGTCATGTCGATGGTCGCAATCTCTATGTCGATCGGGAAGCGTGGAAGGTCGGGTGCGAGATAGACGAGACGCCCTACCTGTTTGCCGGCGACACCAAGCCTGAGTTCTGGCCGAAGGATGAGGAATGGCGCAATCGGCACCGGCACGTCGGCATTGAGGGTGCAACTAAGTGGCTGATCCGGGCAGACTCGGCGAGACCTGAGACGGTTAGCTACATGAAGCGCCGGGGCTTTCGGATCATCGGGGCATTGAAAGGGACCGGCTCACTTGAGGATGGCGTTGAGTTTCTCCGCTCGTTCGACATCATCGTGCATCCGCGCTGCACAAGGGTTGAGAGCGAGTTGACCCTGTACGCCTACAAGACGGACCCGCAGACCAGCGAGATATTGCCGGCGCTGGAAGACAAGAACAACCACATGATCGACGCCCTCCGCTATGCGCTGGAGGAGCTGAGAAGGTCTGGCCACAAGCCCAAGGCGCCGAAGGAAAAAGGCCCGCGCGACAAATGGGCCAAGGCGTTCGACAAGGAAGAGGAGGATTCATGGCGGACAGCTTGACCTCCCTTACCGCGATGGTGCGCCAGTTCGAGGAGTCGGAGAACACCACTCGCCCGAGCCGCGAGAAGGCTGAGCGCGACCGCGACTATTACGACGAGAAGCAATGGACTTCGAGCGAGGAAGCCAAGCTCAAGAAGCGCGGCCAGCCGGTCGTCACCTACAACCGCATCAAGCGCAAGGTGAACTCGCTGCTCGGGCTCGAAAAGCAGACCCGCAAGGACCCCAAGGCGTTCCCGCGCAACCCGGATGACGACAAGGCGGCGCAGGCGGCTACGGATGCCATCCGCTACGTGTGCGAGGACAGCCGCTGGGACGACAAGCGGTCATCGGCGACGACCAACCTCATAATCGAGGGCACGGGCGCGATCATGGTCGGGGTGAAGAAGACCAAGGCCGGCATCGATCCCGACATTCGCTTCATCCCGTGGGACCGGCTGTATTGGGACCCGCATTCGTCCGAGTTCGACTTTTCCGATGCCTCTTACATGGGCATCGTCATCTGGATGGACCTGGACGACGCGGTTCTGAAATACCCCGATGCGAAGGATGCTTTGGAGCAAACGTGGTCGTCGGCGAGGGACAGCCAGACTTATGACGACAAGCCCAAGTCCGGGCTTTGGGCCGACTACGCCCGCAAGCGGGTCCGCATCTGCGAACATTACTATCTCGACGGCGGCAAGTGGCTGCTGTGCCTGTTCACGAAGGGCGGGTTCGTCGTCGATCCGATGGACAGCCCCTACGATGACGAGGAGCAGCAGCCCGAGAACCCGATCAAGGCGGTGAGCCTCTACATCGACCGCGACAACAACCGCTATGGCGAAGTCCGAACGATGATCGGGCCGCAGGACGAGGTCAACAAACGCCGGTCCAAGGCGCTGCACCTGTTCAACCAGCAGAAGGTCCGCGTGTCGAACAATGTCGGCAAGGACGCTGCTGCCATTCGAGCGGAGATGGCAAGGCCCGACAGCGTGTTCGTCGGCGAGAAGGACGAAATTGAGATATTCCAGTCGAACGACATGGCGCAGGGCAACCTCGTCCTGTTGCAGGAGGCCAAGAACGAGATCGACCTGCTCGGGCCTAACGCCGCTTTGGCGGGCAAGGGGACGCAGGAGCAGTCTGGAAGGGCCATTCTCGCCCAGCAGCAAGGCGGGATGCTTGAGGCCGCAACGATATTGGACCGGGTCCGCGTCCTGAGCCTGGCGGTCTACCGGGCGGTATGGTGCCGGGTGCGCCAGCATTGGACGGCCGAGCGGTGGATCAGGGTCACGGACAACGAGCAGAACCTTCGCTTCGTCGGCTTGAACAGGCCGGTGACGATGATCGAGCACGCGGCCGAGCAGATGGGCGTCACGCGCGAGAACATGCAACAGATGATGCAGGAGAAGCCGGACGAGATGCGTCAGCTCGCCGCGATGGCCCAAAGCCCGCAGGCGCAGCAGATCGTGAAGCTGGACAACGCCGTGGCCGAGCTGGACGTGGATATCATGGTGGACGAGGGGATTGATACACCCACGATCGCCGCCGAGCAGTTCGACCAGATGCTCAAGATGGCCGGCACTGGCATGGTCCAGATACCGGCTGACGTTCTGATTGAGGCTTCCAGCTTGCGGAACAAGGACAAGCTGCTGGAGATGATGAAGAAGGGTCCGAGCCCCGAAGAGCAGCAGATGGCGCAACATGCCCAGCAGCTTCAACTCGCGGGCGCGGCGGCCAAGGTCAAGGTGGATGAAGCCACGGCCGGACTGCGGCAAGCGCAGGCACAGAAGGCGGCCCAGCCCGAGCCGCAACAGCCCGGCAACGACCCCATGGAAGCCGCTATTTCGGCTGCCGAACTGGAGATCAAACGGGACGAGCTGGCGATCAAGCACGCCGAGCTCGCCATCAAAAGGGGCGAACTGGAGATCAAGCGCGGGGAGCTGGGTGTCGATATCTATGGCGCCCAGACCGACCGCATCACGGCGTTGAAGCCTGAGCCGCAACCGGCCGAGAGGCAAGCCGCCTAACAGCAATTACGCCGGAATTACGCCGGCCGAATTACCGCCGAATTGCGACTGCCGATCCTCGCAAGGGGAGGCGTCGCCATGCCGTCGCCGGGCCATCGGGCGAGAGGGTCGCCGCCGTATCGGGCGTGAATGAGGGCAATATGGAACACGAGAGTCTGGACAACATCCTGAACGGAACGAGTGCACCTGAAGCGCAAGCGCCCACTGAGCCGCAACCGGAAACGGCCATCGCGGAAATCGAGGCGCTGCCGCCGAAGGACCCGGAACGCCCCCGCGACGAGCACGGGCGATTCCTTCCGATGGGCGAGAAAGAGCCGGAGCCTGCCGTAGAGGCGGCGCCCGAGCCCAGCGCGTCGCCTGCGCCAGTGGATGAACCCCCAGTCTTGGAACACCCGGCCCTCATTGGAGAGCGGAGACGAAGGCAGACGGCAGAGGCGGAAAACGAGAAGCTGCGGCAGCAATTGGCGCAGCTCACTCAGCCGCCGCAGCAACTCCAACCGCAAGCGAAGCCAGACCAGTGGGAGGACCCGGAAGGGCACGACCAATGGGTGGCCGAGCAGGCGGGCACCATTGCCGAACAGAAGGCGGTCCAAGCCGTGCAGCAACATCTCGTCAGGGTGTCTGCCGAAGCCGCCAAGGTGAAATATCCGGACTATCTGGAAAAGGTGCCGATCTTCGAGCAGCTTGCCCAGGCGAGTCCGGGTCTCTGGGGCCAGATGTTCCAGCACCCCAACCCTGCCGAGTTCGCCTACACGGTCGCCAAGCAGCACGAACAGGTGAGTCAGTACGGCTCGCTCGAAGGCTATCTGGCGGCCGAAAAGGCGAAGTGGGAGGCCGAAGCTCTTGAGAAGCTGAAGGCAACTCTCCCCGCGTCAACCGCTCCACCCACTCTCTCGAACGAACGCAACGTCGGCTCAAGGTCAGGCCCGGAATGGTCCGGTCCAAAGCCTTTGTCCGAACTCCTCCAATAACCGGGGTTCCCCGCGTCGTGAGACGCCGCCCCTCCCTTAGATGGATTTTTCACCATGTCTGACACCACTCCCGCAACCGGCCTTGTCGTCCAGCAATGGGAAGACAAGTTCTTCACCGAATACCTCCAGGAGGGCGGCTTCAAGGCGCTCATGGGCACCGCCGAGAATGCGGTTATCCAGCTCAAGGAGGACCTCGCCAAGAAGGCGGGCGATTCGATCGCCATCGCCCTGGTCAACAAGCTCAGCAACGATGCCGTGACCGGCACGTCCACGCTGGAAGGCAACGAAGAGGACATGCTGTCCCGCTCGATGCGCATCTACGTGGACAAGCGGCGCAATGCCGTCCGGATCGCGGAGATGAGCGAGCAGAAGTCTGCTATTTCGCTCAGGGAAGCCGCTCGGGCAACCCTGCTCGACTGGTCGATGGCGGACACGCGCGACCTTATCATCGACGCGCTGGGCTCCATCAACGGGGTGCATTTCACCTCTTCCACGGAGGCGCAGCGTGACGCGTATCTGGTGGACAATGCCGATCGTGTGCTGTTCGGGGCCTATGGCGCCGGCGGCTCGGGCGGTACCGACTTCTCGGCCGACGCCGCGCAGCTCGACACTTCGGCCGACTTGTTCACCGCAACCATGCTGGACGCGATGATTCTCAAGGCCAAGACCTGCAACCCGAAGATCAGGCCGATGCGCGACCCCGGCAACGGCAAGCGCTATTACGTCGCCTTCGCCAACCCCCACGCGTTCAAGAACCTTCGCGACAGCATTGATACCGAAGTCCTGGCGCTCACTGCGGTCCAGAATGAGGCGTCCAAGCTGTTCGAGGGCGGCGACATCATGTGGAACGGCGCCATCGTCAAGGAGGTGGACGATCTCCCGATCTACCTCAATCTCGGCGGTTCGGCGACCACGGAGGTGACCCCGGTCTACCTCTGCGGCGCCCAGGCACTGGCCATCGCCTATGCCAAGCGCTGGAAGTCGGTGACGGAGGAGTTCGACTACGGCGACAAGCACGGCGTCGCGATCGAATCCATCATGGGCGTCCGCAAGGTCCTGTTCGGCACCGGCGCGAGCGATACCGCCGACCTGAAGGATCACGGCGTGGTTTCCGGCTTCTTCGCCACAACCGGCGCCGGCAACACCGTTGGCATCGCCGCTTCGTAACCATGAGGGAGGGGCTTCGGCTCCTCCCGCCTTTTTCAAAGGACTATCGAAATGACCACCTTCACCGCAACTCGCGGCGCCGCCACGTTTCCGGTCGCAAAGAGCACCGGGGCGGGCCTCGTTCATGCCGCTTACGGCGTCTATAACGTCACCGTCGAGCCGGTCCCGGCCGACATCTACCAGATGTGCCGCGTTCCTGCCGGCGCGACCGTCATCGACGGGTTCATCCGTCATGGCGACATCGACACCAACGGGTCCGAGACGATGGACTTCGATGTGGGCTGGGAAGCCACCGCCGACGAGGCCGCCGACCCGGACGGGTTCGGCAATTTCGGCATTCAGGATGGCGACGCCGTCGTGGGCTATCTGCCGGAAGGCGGGGTGAGGCTCCCGCTCAACGGCGTGCTCGCTTCGGCGGGGCCGAAGACGTTCACGGCCGAAGCCACGATTTCGGTGACGTGCGTGGACGATCCGGCGACCTTCACGGCCGGCTACGTCACCGTCGTGGTCTATTACCTCGTCTAGCGCAAAGGGGGAGGGTTTCGGCTCTCCCCCACTGTTTTCAGGAGACTCGCAATGGGTGTAGTCCGTGCCGGTTCGCCGCCTTCGTCGCCGCGCGGACTTGAGAAGGAAATCGTTCAGATCACGGGCGATACGACGATCACCGCCAATCACAACGACCGGCTGTTGCAGGTCAACAGCTCCTCGACCGTCACGCTGACCCTGCCGCGCGACCTGCCGGTCGGGACTCATTTCGAGTGGGAACGCTACGGTACGGGCGCGCTGATATTCGCCGCCGCTTCCGGTGCCACGCTGCACGGCGCGAACACGACAGACCGCGCCGGGGCGCGTTATTCGGCGGGCTTTTGCACGGTCACGGCGCAGGGCGCTGACGGGCAGGGCCGGGCAGCGGTCTGGAACCTTTCGGGCGGCATCACCGATTCAACGGGGCCGACCACTTCGAGCACGGCGGAATTGGACTTCAACGACGGTTCGCTCGCGGGGACGGCGGTTGCGTCCAAGACGCTTGTGCTTGGGGCCAACAAGAACATCGACACGATTGTCATTGCGGACGGCGGCCTGAAGCTCGGGGCCGGCGCCGGCACGGCGGTTACGTCAACGGCGGCCGAACTGAACATCCTCGACAACGCTACCTCGACCACCGCCGAATTGAACCTGCTCGACAACACGGTCGCGAGCGTTTCATGGGCCGTGACGGCGGGCGCGTCGAACATCTGCGTCCTCACCGGCACGATCAAGGACGCGGCGGGCGCGACGATCGCCGCCTCGAGGCCCTTGCTGGTCTACATCTCCGAAGCGGCGACGGGCATCGGCATTTCCGCCGACACCTATTCGACCGGCGCAGCCGTCAGCACGGGCACGCAACTGGTCGCGCTCACCGCTAACAAGGCGTGGCTCATCAACACGCATACCGATGGCACATTCGCGATCTCGATCACGGACACCGCCAAGCCCGCCGACCAATATGCGGTCGCGGTGAACTGGACCACGGGGCAGTTGTCCATCTCGGCGGCGTCCGCCGCGCTCTGGGGTGCCTAAAGGAGACAGGCTATGAGGTTCATCTATTACGGGCCGTTCAGCGGCGGGACCGAAACGCACGTTGCGATGGGCGTCGGGTTCAGGGGGCGCACGCCTTCGTCAACCGTGGACCCTGCGGCCATCGCATGGTTCACCGGCAATCCGCTGTTCGTCGAGGTTGACGAAGAGGCGGAACCGGAAGCGGCACCGGAGGCTCCCAAGGCCAAGCAGCCCGCGCGGAAGCGTAAGGCCAAGAAGTGACCACCGTCAGCGATGTCGTCACCCTCGCCCTCCAGCAGGGCCGCGTGATCGGCGTCAACCGCGCGCCTACGGCCTCTGAAGGGGCGGCGGGCTTGCAGGCGTTCCAGTCCATGCTCGATCAATGGGTGACGGGCGGCATGTTCGGCAGGCTCAGCGACATCTATCTGGAAAGCGACGACACCGCCTTGGAGGGCAAGCGCTACCTTCTCGCGGCGGGCGTCACCCTGACCTATCCCAGCGTCGTTGCCGGGGAGGGCGGCGACTATGGCGAGGAGGGCAATAGCTCAACGCGCCAGCCCTACGATCTGTCACTGGTCGAGAGCGTTACCAGCGCCGGGGTGCGGACGGTCAAGCTTTGGGATCGCACCGGATGGGTCGATCTGCTCGGCCTGACGCTCGCCAGCACGGCGCCGCTTGCCTCCAGGGGGCTTACCGGCCTCGCCGCCTGTGTCGCCAAAACCTATTGCGAGATGTTCGGCCGCGACCTTGGGCCGAACACCGCCATGCTCGCCCGCAGGTTCGAGGGCTCGCTAAGCCACAAGTTCGGCTCGACGCAGGAAGCGGCGACCGGGACCTACTACTGATGCCCAAGATCGAGTTCGGCACCTCCGCCTATCGCCGCGATCAAGGCGACATGCCCGAGCTTCGCGTCGTCAACATGATGGCGGAGCAGACGCCTACCGCGCAGGGCGGGGTGACGCTCATGTCCCGCAAGGGGCTGGTCGAGGCTGCGGAAACCGGGTCCGGGCCGATACAGGGGGAGTTTCAGGAGCCCGGCACCTTCGACGGGGACATATTCGTCATATCGGGGGGAACGCTTTATCGGGCGGGTGCGGAGCTCGGCTCCGTAGGGGGCGATGGGCCTGTCTCGTGGGCCTCGTCGGGCATCGAGATCGTCGTGACGCAGGGGCGCACGGCCTATTCGTATGACGGAACCGACCTCGAGGCCATAATCTTCCCCGATGGCAGCGACGTGCTCGCGGTGGACTATCTCAGCCAGCGGTTCGTGTACGTGCCGGAGAATCCCCCGGTCGGGCAGGGCGCGTTCTTCTGGTCGGATTTGAACGACGGCCGGACCATCGACGGCCTCAACTATGCGACGGCGGAATCGGCGCCGGACGGGCTGCTCGATTGCAAGGTCATCCGGGGCAACCTATACCTGATCGGCAAGCGCACCATCGAGCCGTGGCGCACGACCGCCAATGCCGACCTTCCGTTCACCCTGATCCAGCAGACCATCGCCAGCAAGGGGGCAATAGCGACGGGATGCTCGGTTGAGGCGGACAATACGCTGTTCTGGATCGGCCATGACGGCATTCTCTACCGCTTCGGCGAGGTCCCTGAGCGGGTGTCGGACAACGGGCTCGAGGAAAGGATCATCGGCTCGATTGGCCGGCGACTGTTCAAATACGATTATGAGGGCCACGTTCTGGTCAACGTCGTCACCGATGATGACGTGTTCACCTATGACGCGGCAACGCGCCAGCTTCACAATCCGCGCTCCTACGGGCTGGACAGGTTCCGGGCCTCATGCGCGATCAATATCGGAACATCGGCATATCTCGGCGACGAGACGACCGGCCAAATCTGGACCTTCGACGGGTTCGCGGACGATGACGGGCCACAGGAAAGGCTGTTCACCGCCTTCTTCGGGATCAACGCGGGCAACGTCGTTATCGACAATCTGTGGATCGAGGCGAATGTCGGGCGGACGGATTTGCTCGTTGGCCAGGGCTCCGATCCCGTTGTCGAGATGCGGAGCAGTTCGGACGCTGGCGCGACGTGGAGCGATTGGGAAGCCGCCGATCTGGGCGAGCAGGGGGAGTATCGCACGATAGCCGAGTGGCGGTGTCTGGGGACTTTCGACGTGCCCGGAGCGATGTTTGAGATTCGCGTGACTGACCCGGTCGGGTTTCGTTGCTCAGGAGTTCACGTCAACGATCCGATTCCGGGGCGGTCGCGATGAGCACGAACACGCGCGACCTATACACGTTGTAGGCGCGCTGCGCTTCTGCCCGCTCTTCTGGCGAGAGATAAATCATCGCGCGGTCATCGTCCTCTTCGTCGTCAAACGAAGCGAATTGACCGGGCAGATACATTTCGTCCCAAGGCACGCCCATCCCAAGAGCATAGCACAATCGACCCGGAGGGCAAATGGCCGAGCAAATCTTCGACCGGCTACCACCTGAAACCGGCCTGTTCATGCAAGTCTGGGCGGACACCTTCCTGACCGAGCTCGAGCAATCGCTGGGGGACATAACCGACCAGCTCACCGAAATCCGCGCCGTCCAGCGCCGCGACTCCATCTCGGGATCGTTCACCAAGCCGTCCAACGTTCTTTCCGCCGCCGATGCCGGGGCGGATGTCACGATCACCATCATTGGCCATGACCGCTTTTACGGGGATGAAACCAGCCTGACCGTCGCTGGCGGGTCGCTTACCGGCCTGGCATTCTCGACCACATATGGCGTTTATTATGACGACAGTACGAGAGCGGACACAACGCCGACATACCACGCCACGGTAGATTTGGAGACCGCGCAGAACAATTACGTGGCAGGCCGGCATCTGGTCGGCTCGGTCGAAACCCCGGCCAATGGCGATCCACCAACCGAAGGCGGAACCGCTCCCCCGGGCTCGGGCTACACGCCGGGCGGCGGCGGGGGCATTGTCATCCCGTGAGGCGCACAAACGACGTTGAGATGGTCAACCGCCTGTTGGCCCGCGACTTCCCCGGCTGCGACTTCACGGAGGTTCTGGCCAACCCGCTGAACGTCTGCCTGGTCGAAGGCGAGAACGGCGCGATCTTCGCATGGCGGGGACCGGGCATTTACGAGATTCACCTGTTCTACGAGGCGCGGGGCAAAGAGGCGCTCAGACTGTTCGATTCGATGCTGGGAATAATTCACTCGGCATACGGCGCGCGCCTGTTCTGGGCTCTCATTCCGCTTCCCGATCTTCACGTCCGCATGTTCGCCCGCCTATGCGGTTTTGCTGCCTCAGGGACATTTGAGACGCGGCACGGCGCCAACGAGCTGTTCGTGCTAGGCTTCGCTCATCTCGGAACGGACGAGGCCGAAGATCGCGACGGGATTGAAGGCATTGAAGATGTTGTCGGCGAAAGTCACATAGCGCGCAAGCCAGCGCCAACGGAAATATCTCTCAGTCACTCGCGGCTCAGCCATTTTTAGAAACGCCGGGTTCTTGGCGCCTGTCTTCGCGCAAGCGTAGATCGAAGCGAGCGTCAGTTGCGAATAATAGGTTGTGGTGACCTTCCAGCGCTTCATTTCTAGGCTCCCTCAAGGCCGGCCTGAGATAGCATATTCTTCGGAGAATGTCTAATGCCACCTCTCGCGATAGCAGCAGGCATCGGCGCCGCCGCCTCCATCGGCGGGGCCGTGTTGTCGGCCAAGTCGAACAAGAAGGCCGCGAACACGGCCGCTGCCGCGCAGACCGCTAACACCAACGCGAACAACGCCCTGACGCGCGAGAATCGCGACTTCCTCGCGGCCCGCCTCGATCCGACCGTTCAGAGCGGCCTGCGCTCGTCCAACCTCATCGACTCGTTTCTGTTCGGCAACCAACCGCAACCTCCACAAGCATCGGTTCAACCCGCTTCCACAAACCCCCTCATGGGCTATCCAGGGGGCTTCAATACGCAACCGAACATCTCTGGCGATGGCGGCTACACTTACCCCGGCGAGATGGGGCCGTACAACGTCGGCGACCAGGGGATGGTACAGCCTCAGGGCGGCGTCACAGCGCCAGGTCCTGGTGGCAGCGGCCTGTCGGGCTGGGATCAGTTCGTCGCATCGCCATACTATCAGGCTCCGCTCAGGGAAGGCTACAATTCGCTCGGCACCGGCTGGGCGTCGCAAGGGGCTTACCGCTCGGGCGCTGCCACCAAGGGGGCGATAAGGTTCGGCCAGGATTACGGCGCGGGCCGGATGGACGAGTTCCTGGGCCTTGCCGAGCGACAGGCGGGCAGGGGCTTGGCCGGGGCTTCGGCGCTTGGCGGGGTAACGCAGAACGCCCTGGCGATGACGACGCAGAACAACAACAACGCCGCCGATGCGACCTCCAACGCCGCCCTGCTTCGCGGGCAGGCCAGTAACAGCCTCTACGGCAGCATCGGCGGCGCGCTCGGGACCTTCGCGTCCAGCTTCGCGCCCAATCCGCTCTACGGCTACGGCAAATGAGCGAAATCGAAACCCCCGAAACGCTGCGCCGCCTCATCAAGGCGCGCGAGGGCAAATACGGCTCGGCCTCCAACGTCGCCGAACTCAAGGCTCGGCTCGCCGCGCTGGAAGCCAATTCGGAGGAGAACCGATGAGCGTTCTTTGGGGCCTTGGCCAGCAGCAGCCGGGGAGCGACTTCGGCTCACGCTACCAGCAATCATATGACGCGGGCATTCAGCGCGCGGACCAACAGGCTTTGCGCGGATTCCAGCAGGAGGACCGCGACCTGCGCCAGCAGCAGGCGAAGCAGCAACAGGGCCAGCAAATCACGGAGCGCCAGCGCGAGGAAATCAGGATCGGCGCACGCATTGTCCGCCAGATCAATCCGCAGGACGAAGCGAGTTGGCAGCGGGCGCGGGCCTTGGCGCAGCAAGCCGGCGTTGATCTGACCGACGTTCCCGCCACGTTCGATCCGGCCTATCGCGACCAGCTTCTGGCCGCTGGGCACGCTTTGGAGGATCAGCAGGCCCCCTACACCTTGGGCGAAGGCGATGTGCGGTACGATGCAAACAACCAGGTCATTGGCCGTGGCGGCCCTCCGCGCCCCCGTTACATCCCCGTCCCGCCCGGCGGCAGGCTGGTCCTCGACCCGTCCTCCACCCCTCCCGAGCGGGCTCAACAGCAGCCGCAGACGGCAACCAATCCGCAAACCGGCGAGCGCGTTCAGTTGAATCCGCAGACCGGCCAATGGGAACCAGTCCAGGGAGGTGCGGGGCCGCAAGCCCCGCGTCCATTTCCGTAGTGGCGGCGCCCGCAACAATCCGGGGGCTCTGAGGGTGCCCGGCTCAACGAGTTTCCAAAGCTTCAGCTCTCCCGCCGCAGGGGTGGCAGCGCAGGAATCGCTCCTGCGGCGTCGCTATCTCGCTCGTGGAAATACGGTGCGGGGTGTGGTCGAGCGGTACGCGCCAAGGCAGTCCAGAGGCGGCGACAATACGGATGCTCAGGTGAACAATTATATCGCCCATGTCGCCCGCAGGTTGGGCATTTCGCCGGATCAGCCGATCGGCCAGCAGGATACCGAGCGACTGGCCGCTGCCATGCGCGAGTTTGAGAATGTCGGGGGGAGACGGTAAAATGGCGCAACCCCCTCCCGGTTTCGTGCTCGACGCAGCGCCTGGCCCGCAACCCGTCCCGCGCGTCATCGAAGGTCCGCCGCGCGAACCCGCGCCGCGTTATCCTGACGAAGCGCAAGCCATAGCTCTACGCAACGCGCGGTCGGAGCAGGAAATCGCCATGGGACCCGCGCAGGCGCGCCGGGCGGAAGCGGATGCTCGCAGGGCCGAACTTGCGACCGCTGCCGCCGAGCGAACGTCTGGGGCCTATCCTCAGTCGGCGCTGGACGCCTTTGATCGGGCCATCAGCAGCATTGACCGCTTGGGCAACCATCCCGGCTTCAGAGGGGCAGTGGGGAGCCTGTCTTTCAACCCCAGCGACATCGCCGCCGGCCAAATCCCGTTCGGCACGGTGGTTAGCGAAACTGGCGCGGCTCCCGGATCGCCGGCTCGCGACTTCGCCGAACAACTGGAGGCCCTGAAGGCTCAGGTCTTTCTCCCCATGGTCCAGTCCATGCGGGGGATGGGCGCGCTCTCCAACATGGAAGGCCAACGCCTCACCGATGCTATCGGGGCAATGAACCCCAACATGAGCGAGCAGGGCTTTCGCGAGTCGCTTGCGCGCATCCGTGAAGACCTGCTTCGTTATCGCGCTCGCGGTGCGCCGGCCGTCAGCCCAGAGCAGACGCAAGTCGCTCGCGATGCAACCGCGCCGGTCCAGGCAGGCGTCGCTGCCGCCCGCGACTCCATGGACGGGCGCCCCCCGGCTCCGCGTCAGCCGCCCGGCACGACGCTGGAGTTCGGCAGGTCCCCCGACACCGCGCCGCCCGGGGCAAGCGACTTCCAGCGCGATTTGCAGGCGGCCATCAACTCCGGCGCCTTCCGTACCCCGGAAGACATTATCAATTTCGGCCAAGGGCGGGGCTTCAACATCGACCGCGCTCAGGCAGAGAGGGCTATTCAGGCTCGCGGGCGCGGCGTGGACGTTGGTGTGCAGGAGCCGGAGTACCAGGCACCAGACATTTCGGACGCGCGAGGCGGCGGCAGCACCCGGTTTAGCTTGGGCATGTTCGATCAGCCTTTAATCAGCGTGGACACCGGCCAAATCGACGCCGCAGCTCGCGGTGCTGCGGATACCGTGTCGGTCGGGCTTTCGGACAGGATGTCCGCAGCCGGGAACACGCTGTTCAACGGCGGCACCTATGACGACAACCTGCGCCGCGAGTTCGCGATCACGGATTATGACTCGGAAAACAATTTCGGCTCGCGCACGGCGGGGCAGCTTGCCGGGGCTTTGGCGCTTCCTGGCGGCGCTGTGTCCGGCCTTGGGCGGCAAGCTGCGGTTGGTGGGGGGTATGGCGCTCTCTACGGCTTCAATGCTGGGCGGGGGTCCATCGGCGACCGCGCGGAGAATGCGTTGCTGGGCGGCGCCATTGGCGCGCTTGTCCCGCCCGCGTTTGAAGGCGCGCGGCGGGGAACGAGCGCCTTGTTCGGCCGCAGCGGCGGGTCCGCAGAAACAATGGCGGCGGCCACCAGGCAGGGCATTGATCTCCTTCCCGCCGACGTTGGGGGGCCGATGACGAGGCGGCTGACTGCCGGCGGCGCTCAACTGCCCTTCGCGGCGGGGCCGATCGTTCGCGGCGCCCAGCGCACAAACGCCCAGGCGGGAGCCGCGCGGGACCGCGTTGCGGCGGGGGCGCTGGAGCCAGAAGGCGCGGGAGAAGCCGCAATCCAGGGCTCAAGAGATTTTATCAGGCGGACAAGTGGGCGGGGATCGCAGCTTTACACGCGAGCCGAAGAAGCGGCCGGCGATGCTCGTATAACGCCTGTCCGGGCCTGGGACGTGCTGGACCGCAATATCGCCGAACTCGCCGACACGCCGGGCGGGGCGGAAGGCCTTTCCACCCTCCAGACGCTGCGCCAAGAATTGACCGGCGAGTTCAGCGTTTCAGGGATGCGCCGGATGCGCTCCACTCTGCGCGATCATTTCATCAAGGGCGGTCTGCGCGGCAGCGATCTAGAGCGGCGCGTTGGGCAGGTGATCGACGCTGCCAGCGAAGACGTTGTAAACGGCCTGAGAGCGCAGGGCAGGGGCCAGGCCGCGAGGGCATACGGCGAGGCCGACCGTTACTGGCGCAACCGCCTCCGCACCATCGACAATGTTCTTGAGCCCATCATCGGCGCCCAAGCCGGCCGTTCAGGCGAAGAGGTCGTCCAGGCGATCCAGCGCGTGGCAAGGGGCAACGCGCAGCGCCTGTCACAGTTCATTCGAGCCCTTCCCGAAGACGAGGCGGAAACCGTGCGCGCGACCCTGATTTCACAACTCGGAAGGCCGAGCGCAGGCACCGACACGGGGCAGACGTTTTCGCTCAACCAGTTTCTCACCAGTTGGAACCAAATGACCCCGCGAGCCCGGCAGGTTCTGTTCAATGGCCCGTCGCGGAGCGCGCTAGAGGATTTGGCGACTGTCGCTCGCGGCGCCCGTCAATCTGCGGCCTATGCCAATCGGTCGAACACTGGCGGGGCGGGCAATGTGGCGTCCATGCTAACCGGCTTCGGCACGTCCGGTATATCCATTCCGCTTGAGATGATTAGCGGCAGGCTTCTAGCGTCCCCCCGCTTTGCCAGATGGCTGGCGGGCGTGCCGCGAGGTGATAATCCGCAACTACATATCAGCCGCCTGAGCGCTGTCGCAACCAGGAGCCCTGCCATCGCTCAAGAGGTGCTTGGCCTCCAACGGGCACTCTTGAGCGCAGTGAATGACAATGCATCGGTGATCTCGCGGAGTGCGGCGTCAGGTGGCGGGGCCGATGCCAACCGCGATCAGTAGGATGAGGAGGCCACAAATAGCCGTCCGAAACCGTCTCGGCGTTAGGAGCCAAACAGCCGCCGCGAAGGCCAAAAGATGCCATACTTTCAAGGGGCCGAGCTGGGCGTGCGATCCCGATACCGAATTGCCATTCCCTCGGCCCCCATGCCGCCCCAGCTCATCGCCGAAGTGGACCGAGCTGTATAACGGACGCGCACTACCGCATCGGCTCCCAAAGCCCTCGCGGCCCTAGTCAGGCGGATGTTGACCGTTTCGCGCGTCGGCTGCCTGTCAAAGAACGTTCCTCTGCCACGATTCGCGGAGACCATGCCAAGCTCCGCGTATGGCCGATCCGCAATGTCGCCCTCTGTGATGATAAAGCCATCTATGTTCGACGTGTAGGGTGGAGCGGCAACTATGGTTTGCGCGTCCGCTACCACGGCCGAGAGGCACAACATTAGCGGGGCGAGCAAAAGTCGTCTCACTCGACCTGAATAACCCAAATCCCCCGCCCTTCCAAGCCGCCTTCACCGGGTGGCCTTTTTCGCTGGAGCCGCCATGAGTCAGATCGGCCTTATCCCGTTCTATCGAGCGATAGACACCAATGGGAACATCCTGGCATCGGCTAGGCTTTACACATTCGCCACCGGGACAACGACGCCCCAGGCCGCCTACACCACGGACGCGCTCAGCGTGTCCCACGGTGCCTATGTACAGGCGGACGCGAACGGGCTGTTTCCGGCCTTCTATCTCGATCCGACGAAGACCTATCGCTACCAGCTTCGCGTCTCGCCCTACTCCGCCGCTGTGTCGGGCTGCGACTTCGATCCGGTCAACCCGCTGACCTCTTCGTCCATTTCGTTCCTACAGGCGGGAACGGGGGCCGACACCCGCACCGCCCAAGCCAAGCTGCGCGACATCGTCAACGCGGCCGACTACGGCTTCGCGGAGGCGGGAACGGGTGCGGCCAATGCCTCGAATCTCGGCGAGGCGATCACCTATCTGTCGGGCGGCGGGCAAATCAATCTCAGCCCCGGCACGTTCACGCTCAACCCTACCACCATGGCCTCCGATATCACGGTCCAAGGTGCCGGGATGGAGGCGACGATCATCGTTCAGGGGACGACCGCCGCCGGTTATGGGGTGTTCTACGCCTTCTCTGGCAGCTCCACGACCTATGTCGAGAATCTGACCTTCCGCGATTTCACCATCAAATCGACGGTCGGGACATTTTCCGAGTTCATCTATCTCATGTCGCTGACGGGCGTCCGCAACCTGCTGATCGAGCGCGTGCGCTTTCAGGGATTCCAGGGCGATGGCCTCTATCTCGGGGGCGAGGTCGGGGGCTCCGATCTCACCAACTCGGCCAACTTCCGCCACAACGTCAACGTCACCGTGCGCGACTGCATTTTCGACGGGGTGAACAACGAAAACCGGCAGGGGATCACCGTCGTCGATGCGGACGGCCTGCTGATCGACAATTGCCATTTTTTCGACTGCACCAAGTCCACCATGCCCGGCGCGATCGACTTCGAGCCGAACGCCTACGCCTATTACGTCATGAGGAACTGCACGGTCTCGAACTGCACGTTCACGCGCGTGGGAGGGGACGCGGGGATTATCTCGATCACCGTCCCGGCGGCCCTGACAACGATTCCAACAGGCTTCCGCTTCATCAACAATCGGACGATGGGCAACACGGCTTCGGCTTCGGATTACTACTTCAATTTCGCCCGCACGTTCAGCGCCACGGACACCAACACCAATATCCTGATTCAGGGGCATCGCGGCACTACCGGCGTAAAGCCGTTCAACACGACCGCGACCAAGGGCGTGTGGATCAGGAACAGCCACTGGACCGGCTACACCACGGCGGCCTTGTCCGGCTTCGACGGCGCGACGGACCTCATTCGGGATGGCGGAATCGAGGGTTGCCAGTTCATCCTGTGCGGCACCAACACAAACGAATCCGGTCTCATCATCGGCAAGGCCAATGGGTTCACCGTTCGCAACGTCACGTTCGACCGCTGCGGCTATGCCAACGCCTCCTATTCGCCGATCCTGTTCCTGACCGGATGCACCTCAGACCGCGTCACGCTGGAGAGCATAGAGGTCATCGGCGCCACCAACCAGGTTGCGGCCATTATCGCCGCCGGCCACACCTTCACGTCAGCCAATAACCGAGCCCGGAATAACGTCTTCGGCTCGCTGACCAGCGCCTTCACCAGCGCCGACCAAATCGGCACCGCAGTCCTCGTTGCCGGCGTCATCGCCGTCACCGCCCCCGGCGTGGCCGCGACAACCCGCATTTTCGTCCAGCGCAACACGGATGGCGGCACTATCGGCTCCAGTTATTCGATCACGCGCTCGGCCGGAACCTCGTTCACGATCACCGCGAAGAAGAGCGACGGCACGACCGAGACCTCCGACACGTCTACGATGGCTTACCAGATGGTGCCCGCATAGGGTATGCAAAGGCCCTCTAGGAAGGAGAACGACCATGATCGACGAGAAGCACCCGCATCCCGGCCATCCCGAGGTCACGACCGGCAAGCCCATCGACGTGCAGCCGCTGGACGATACCGGCGTCCCGCCGCCCCCGCCCGTTCCACCCCCGCCTCCCACTCCGCCCGGCATCAACGAGGGCGGCTGATGACGATCTACGCTTCCCTTCAGCTCGGATACTGGATCGCGCTTGCCGCGTTGACCACCTGTGTCCTGCTGAAGGGAAGCGGACCTATGAAACGAACCGTCGCAACGATTTTCGCCGTCATGCTCATTCAATGGGCGATAGACGGATGGTGGCCGAGCGTCGAATGGGCGGCGATGATGATCGCGGTCGATACGCTCGCCTGCGTCATAATCACCTGGCACCCGGCCGGGAGATGGCAGGCGATCACCGGCCTATCCTATATCCTCCAGATCGGCGTTCATCTTGGGCGCATATTTAATGGGGACAACGCCGATGTAATAAGTTATTGGTGGGGGCTCTCTACTCTGGCAATACTACAATTGCTGTTGCTTGGGGGTTGGTGGCTTCATGGGCTGGGTCTCCATTTTGGCAGGGGCGGCAGTAATAAGGCTGTTGCTCAAGCGCGTAATCCGGGCGTGGACTAGTGACGGAGCGAAGGGGGAGCGCGCCGAGCGGATGGACTAGCCCGACCGCGATCCTCGCCACGCTCGCCCTGATATCCTCCGCCGGCTGGGCCTATGTCGGGATGACCCGCGACGACAGCAAAGAACTTCAGCGGCAAGTCAACGAACATACGCGCGACATCGCTGTGCTGCAAAGCCAGATGCGGCGGCTTGAGCGATGACCAAGGGCGTCTCCCTCCGCGATCACTTCGCTGTGCAGGTCAAATACGAGCGCGAGCTGCGCGAGGCTGACGACCGCAGGTATTCTGAGGTCCAGATCGAGCGGGCGCGGGCACTGTCCTATAAGGAAATGGGCGATCAGAAGGCCCTTGAGCTGGCATACGCTCACCAGCAGTTCCTGAACGAAAAGGCCAACAACATTCGCACGCAGATCGACCGGGAGCGCGGCGATCAGGTGAGCCGCGCCGAGTTCAAACCGATCGCTGACTTCATTGCCTCACAGCAGGGCGGGTCGAAGGTCTGGAACACCATCGTCGGCATTGCCTTGGTTCTGGCCGGCTTCGTCGTCGCGTGGCTGCTGAGAGGTGGAACATGAATATCCAATGGCCCGACGCGCGTGGCTGGATCGGCTTCGGCTGCTTCCTGCTCGTGCTCGTCATCCTGGCGATGATCGCGTTCAAGTCGGACCTGCTCGAAAACGACGCCTTCCTGATCCTCGCCACGGCTATAGTCGTCACCGGCTGGGTCAATGGGCCGGTAGGCTGGGCATATCAGGCAACGAAGGGCGGGGGCGAGGCCGCCGAGAGCAGCGCGCGCATTGCCGAAGCCGCTGCCGGCGTGGCGCAGGTTCAAGAGGTCAAGCGGTGACCTGCGCCCCACTCGCTCCCCTGACCGGCCCTGAGGCTGCTTTAGCGGCACTGTTGGCCCTGACCTTCTATGTTACATGCGCTTTGGTTTTTGATCGTAGGCTTAGAGCGGAGGTGGCGGGATGGTTTCGAGGATGGAGGGCATGATGGGTGACGGCGGAAGCGGCGTCTAGCGCGCTCTACAAGAGCGGCAGAGGATTACAGGCTTAGGGCTCAGACCTTGAGAGAGGCGGTGGAGAGGCTGGGCGCATCCTTCGGACCGCGTGCTATGGCTTCGCCACGGAGCCAGCTTCGCCGTCTCCGCCCATCCGGGTAACGCCCGCTTGCGCAGCGACCTCTCTTCCCAGCTCGGTCAGCTTCACCCTCGTCCCGTCTCGATCCTCTTCCTCGCTGAAGCCAGTTAGAAGGCCAGGAAACTTCTTGTTGATGAAGAACAGCGAAAAGGGGTTTGGCGACGGGCCCCATCTAACATCGACGCCGCGCTCTCCGCTCTTGGCGACCTCCACGAGCTGCTCAAGCTGGAACGAGTTAAGGGCTATAGCGATGTCTTCGGCGGTCATAATCCACTCCTAGCGAAAGTCGGGCGAAACGCGAAGCGCCAAGACCGCGCAGACGGGCTTGGTCCGAAGGATGAGCACGCGGTGACGCTCGCCCCAAGCGAGCGGCATTCGCCCTGATCCTGTGGCCATCCTCCTTGTGTACCTCATGCCGATAGCTCGAGAAGCTGACGGGCCAGTTTCGGGATTGCTCGATCTGACCAGGCGCGTTCCCACGACCGAAAAACGAGGCGCCCGTCCAGAACGGCGTCAAGCCGAGTGTAGCCGTTAGGCCAGGCGGGCGTCGGACCTTCGCGCAGCACCGACACGATGCCCGCGCGATGGACATAGTCCCCCTCCCAGAAAGGACCGCGCGAGGTGCTGTTTCTCGTCAACCGCAGGAGTGGCCGGCTAAGCCCGCTGCGCGTTTCGTTATAGTCACCGCTTTTTGGTATCGTCATGCGAACCTCCCGTGAACAGAATGTGCCGCCCGCTGTGCCGACGCGAACCGCTGCAAATCGCGCGTTCTGCGCGAACGGCGTTGACCGTAACGCGCGGAATCCCTAGGAAAACCGCCGCCGGAGACGTGGGTGAGTGGCTGAAACCAGCGGTTTGCTAAGTCTCTGGCGCGGCTCTTTCCCATCGTCAGAATATGGCAGATTTCAGCCATTTCCGCCACCTTTTTCGTCGGCAAACCGCTCGTCTTGTGCCGGATTTTGTGGCACCCCGTGAATCGCGGCGAGCTTTTCTTCCGGCGTCAGGTGAGCGAGATATCCTTCGGTCGTCTTGATCGACTTGTGCCCCAGGTTTAGCTGGAGGTCGTACAGGCTCCCGCGCCGCTCGCGCAGATATTCGACGGCGTGAAGGTGGCGCAAATCGTGGAATCGGAAGCGGCGGAACGGGGCCTGATCCTGTGCCGCTTTCCGTGCCACGCGGCCGACCGTCGCGTAGAATTGCGCCGCGACGTTGGAAAAGCGCTCGCCGGCACCCCTCCAGAAAACGAATGGCGAACGGAGGAATTGCGGCTGGCGGTCGATGATCTCCAGCGCCTTGGTCGATAGTGGGACCTCGCGTACCGCCTTCCCCTTGGTCTCTTCCAGCGTGGCGGCCATGCGCTTGCGGTCCACGCGGTCATGCTCCAGCCCGGCGATCTCTTCCTCTCGCATCCCCGTCTCGCGGGCGAACTCGGCCATGTCGGTAAAGCGCGAGCCGATCGCCAGCACGGCCGCGATGCTGTCGGCCCGGGGAAGAATGATCTTGGCCTTGCGCTCCTTGAACCGGCTGCGGTCCATCATCCGCGCCGGATTTTCCTCGATCCATCCTTCGTCCACGCAATGGCCAAGCACGCTCGAGATGGCGGTAAGGTCGCGGCGAATCGTCGCGTTGGTCGTGCCGCACTTGCTCCGCGCCCGCACGATCTCCTTGAGCAGCGGGATGTCGATTTCGTGGATCTGCTTGCCGTCCAAATAGCGGCGCACCTGGCCAAGGCTCATAAGGTAGCGCTTGCCGGTTGAGGCCCCGATGCCAAGCTGCGTCCATGCGCCCGCCCATGAGACGACTGCGGCTTGCCACGACACGGGCTCGCCGGCGCCGAAATAAGCCCGGTCTTCCACCTGTTGCCGTAGCACCCTCATCCGGCGCTCCGCGATTGCGAGAGAACGCGTTCGTAGGCTCTCTCGATACTCGATCCCCCGGACCTTGAAACGCGCCCAGTATATCCCATTCCTTTGATAGAGACCGCGCATAGGCGTCCTTTCGTGCGGAGTTGGCGCAGCTTGGCGATGTCGAACGTCCAGCGCCCAAACGGCTTTTCCGCGCCGGGTATTTCACCCCGAGCGGCCTTGTCTTGCAAGGTCCGAATGTCGAGACCCGTGATTAGGCTCGCTTCCCGGATTTTGCAGCGCTCAGCCGTCATGGCCCTCACCGCGCGAGGGATGCGACTCAGCGAAGCCCTCTTGGGCTGAGGCCGTAGGCTCGCAGCCCGGTCGGTTTGCCGACGCGCCCGAATAGGGTCGGTCACCCCCCGACATTATCCCCCTCCCCAGGCCTATCAGCGGGGTAATGCTATCTAGGGCTCGCCGCGCTATCTGTCCTCGATCCGCCGCTAGAATGGGGAGCGTGCCGGGGCCGTCCCTGAAAGCGAGCGCCGCATAAATGTCTTCACTGGCATAGAAGGACAGTGCATCTCGCGCCAATTTCAAGGAGCCCTCCGCTTCCTCCAGTATATCCTCTCGGCTATTCGAGGCGTTGAGGGCTGCATGGGCGCAAGCGGTTCCGAACACGATATGCGACTTGCTAATGCCGTCGATCACGTCATCGGGAAGCCGGTCCAGCATTTGCTTTCGCACAGCCAGGGCGATGGCACGATACGGCTCAAGCTGCTTGTCCGCCAGCGCGTCGGCCAGTTCTTGCTCAAACGACATTGCCTGCCTCTCTCGCTATTTGGTCAGTGGGCGTCATGGCCGGTCCTTCTTGCTGAATTGTGGTTCACCGTGCCGGACCTTGATTTCGACGCCTTCAGCCGCGAGGAGATCGAACAGGCCT
>Ga0307513_10000993_pt1 | contig 40964 bp, 39 predicted proteins | sample 15_EM_MG_FD_202174 | JGI IMG/M metagenome (GOLD analysis project Ga0307513, IMG submission 202174) | Populus trichocarpa ectomycorrhiza microbial communities from riparian zone in the Pacific Northwest, United States - 15_EM | ecosystem: Host-associated > Plants > Roots > Unclassified | place...
CCAGCACTTCACATATTCTTTACATGCCCCCCCCCCCCTTGCCCCACCCCAACCAAACCCAACCCTCGCCGCGGGTCCCTTCAGTTCCTCTCCTATCGTGCGTAACTCTGCACCGCACCGTGGTCTGGTTCATGGGCCTGCTCTTGAACTGCCCCGGTCCATGTCTGCTGGCACTCTCTAGATATTCTTATGATATGTCCGACAACCCATTCCGGATGATATGCCGGCAGCCTTTCTGCGTCCATATCATGTCGCACAATATTAGAGTACGAGTACCAGTACTTTAGAAACGGTTGAAATGTTGAAGGGTGTTGTTTGCCGTAGCTTCGAGGGGTGCTGCACCTGCTACACTCCCAGTACTAGCACAACATAGTGGCTCACTGCCCGGGGCATTGGTTTCCAGATCTGCTCCCTCTACCGTCCCATGCTACCCACACAGCACGGTAGTCATACAAAATAGTTTCCATAATACCGGTGTCCCCTCCTTCCCGGCCTATCTTGCCATTTCTCCAGCGTCCCATCCCTCCTCTCCTCCCTCCCTCCCTCCCTCCCTCCCCCTCCCCCTCCTCTTCCCTTTCCTCCCGTTTCTCCCCTCCTCCTCAATCTGCAGATGCCCTGACCTACCCTTCTCCTAAGTCTCCTTTCCCGACCACATCATCTATATTCTTTTTTACCATAATTGAACCGTGGAGCATGGTACCACAGTGGTGTACATTCCCGACCCAGCATGCCACTTCCCTTGTGTACATGCATGGTACTATACACGCTATCCCTGGACTCAAGCCTTCACGCCGGGCTCATTATTCTCCCTGTTTTCTGCTTACTATTCCAGCAATTGGGCACGGAAAAGGAAAAAAATGGAATAATGGGAATTATCATGAAGACATGACAATCGCTAATTGAAAAGCATCCTGTTGATCTGGGCTGCAGGGTGTGATGCTCGGGCGTGAAGCGACGAAAGGGAAAGCGCAGATTCGGCAGTAGGCAAAAATAAAGCAACGCAGCCAGGAAGCAAGCTCGCAGCCAGGCACCCTTCTTTCCCGGGCGGGGGATCCAAGCCAACCAGCTTTGCAGCGAAACAGAAAGATGTGCATCCATCTGCTTGCAGCGCATGCGTGTTCCGTTGATTGCACCCCGCCCGTCTGGGTGAGGAAGAACCTTCTCACTCACCTTTTTTTTCTCTTTCCTTTTCTGCTTTTCGCCTGTTCTTCATTTTTTTATTATTATTGGGTTTTCGCCTTATTTTTTATTATTAATTTCATTTAATCCTTGGTATCCTCCCCTTCTTTCCCTTTTCCTCTTGGCCCGTTTTTATTTTACTCAATCTACTCTTATTTCTCAACTATTCTACTCTCTCTAGTGCTCTCGCAGTCCCGGGAATGGAGTGTGGGCGGTGGAAAAGAGGCCGCGACCAGATGTATGGGAGAGAGGGAGTGAACCCGGCGGGTTTGGGTCAGGCACTTGGGGAGAAGAGATTTCTAAGCCAACCAGAGCTGCAGGACTCTTGTTACATGTCCCGACACTCCAGTTGCCCCACTCACTTGGACTCGATTGTGCATCCACACCATGAGGGTTACTCTTTCGTTGCTCTCCATAGGTTACCGCTAATAAACCCGCAGGAGAGCTGTGCAATGGGGTTGCCTTCGGGGGGGGTCCGCTTAAAGAAATTCCCACTTACCCGCCACTAACACCTTTCCCTGGCTACTTTTGCCAACTCCGTTCTTGCCAGTTGGGGGCCAGCCTTGGTTTCGGGTCATGAATAGTCTCTGCATTTGGGTGTGGAACCAGTGCCCCGGGTCAGTGGGATAAAAGAAAAATCACGCCCAACGTCATGGGCCCCTTGTCAAGTGGAGTCGCAGATGAGCAGGAAAAATCGTCGACTCCCGGTGGCTACAGAGGAGAGCCAGTCATATTGCGAGAAACCATTGGCTGTTGCGGGTGTTCTGTATCTTTCCCCCTCCTCGGATGATACCGGTACATAGAGAGTCCGCCGTTCTATGATAGCTTTTGTCTGCTACTGGTATCATCCTTTGTTTAAGTGCCGGTGGGGTTTTTAACAGTTACCGGTATCCTACAATTCTAAGCACAGCATCATGGGCTAGGCCCTCACTATTTAAGCGAATTAGTTTGACGAAACACGGGCCATATCTGGTCGCTTTTTCGAGAAATACACTTGAGGTTACCTCAAAAGTTATCCAAACGAACACTCCCGGGGCATCATTTGGCTTTTCAGCGTTTCTGCAGTCTTCGAGCTCCACTGGAGCACCCGGAATTAAGTATTGAGTCAAGGAATTCTAGCAATACGCCTAAGACTAGTTATCTCACCGGTAGTCAATCAACCATTCTAAGCAGTCAGCACAGAGCTCCCATACGGTCTGCCATGATATCATTCTCGCCATCCAAAGAATCCATTTCTCGTATTGCGTTGGCATGTCAATAATCCCTCTTAAAGCTTTGACCTCCTTCCTATCCCCTGTCGGACAGCCGTGGTTCACTTGCGTCTCGATTCTCGATCGAAACAGGGTTGATCACCTGAACAACGGTAGAGAGGGGATGAATGCCCCAGAGCCACAGTCTATTTTCTACCATGGCGCGCCCTGGGCTAAAGCTTTTGCCAGCTGTCTTTCTCGCATTTTGTTTGGATCTACCGCTCTCAGCCCTTCATCCTGCTACCATGATCGTGATTGGTAACACCTGCTCAAGCAATCAATTGGGGTTGGGTTGGACAGGGAACAGAGCCATTGATTGATTAACGCAGGAAGTCTATGAGAGGGAAACAAACGCAGGCGGTGAGGCATTGGGAGGCGGGTAAGGAACCCACCTTATTGGGATAACTTATAACTTACATAGTTCGATTCTTTGCCCGGTCGCTTGCGATCGCGAGCTGCTATCGTATCCATGTCATTCGAGACTAAAGCATCGTAGCAAGCAAGAGGGTTGGGCGGGGTCCAGGGCTACGGCAAATTACATATTGACGCGATAGAAGCACCGGATACCTGGCCTCTGTAGGTTTAATGGTGTTACTAAAGGTTTACCTCGGTCGGCTCATGGTTTGGTTAGGGACCCTGGAAGAGTGATCTTTCATCTCGCTCTCCTAAATACGGGTGCATTCTCGTCGATTTTGAATTTTCGACGCTGTTGCAACCGCATGGCGCAAGGGCAGGTGGGCTGTTGAGGGTGTGTAGGTACAAAAAAAGGAAAGTTAAACTTGTTATCGCTTTCTCTCTCGCTCGGTATTCTTCTTCCTTCGGGGGGGGAGGGGGCAGTGACGCTAACGGGAGAGGAAAAGGGTTGTTTGGTAAGAGACAAAATCTGTAAGTTAATGCCAACGCTTCCCCTCGAGTAGCAAATCCTTATCAGGAGTGGCGTTGCCAGGATTCAATCCACATCGGCCTGGAGGTCACTATATAAATGCCGGTATATATGCCTGGGTTGGAAGAAACCGGTTGACTGGTGTTTTGACTCCGCATCTGCAGAAGCCCTTTCCGCAAGCCCCGTCCAACGGGCGTCCCGAGTAACATAGGTTATGTTGGATATTCTCGGGATGTGGGGACAATGCGCCGGGCCCAAGATACCCCCCCAGGGTAAGCAGGGTGTTTGGAATCTGCAATGATAATAAAAAGCAGTACTGTCTAGGAAATCATGAGTGGTAGGACTGCTCTAGCTCGCGAGGCTGCAAATTCTCGGTACCGATATCGGAGAATGAAGACGGGAGCGGAAGGTGATCGGAGCCGCAGAAATTTTGGCCGGGAATATGGGGCAGGTGGGCCTTCCCAGCATCGTGCGGGCGTGCAGAGATGTTCAGCTCCTATGCGAAGGAACTGGGGATCGGTAATTCCAATATTAGTTTGATAACCCCAATCGAGCTTAAATTGTCTCTTTACAGCAGCGCGAGGGTATATATCGGTTCCCAGGTTCCAGGGAATAGGGGCGATAAGTCGGAATAAACTCACCCAAATACTGATACTTTCTACAAAGCACCCGTTCACCCAATCCATATCCTGATCGGTGGTGAAACTGCCGTTGTATGGTATGTGCAACCGCCAGGGGAGCACGTCGTTCAGCAAGGCTTTTTTACCCTTCCCCTCTATAGGGGTTAGATCTGTTTTAGCAGGCCTCAGGCAAGGTCAAGCTCCATAACTTGCAAGTTACTGGGGCGGGGACGGGATATCCTGGTTACTTGGCCCGGAGGACATCACGCAAGGAGGTTGGATGAAGGCGATACGATCCGGATTCCTCAGGGAAGCCGTAGAGGGGGTGTAACGCAAAGGAAATCACTCCGGAATAATAGTTCTCGTGAAAAACGGGGGTTTGGGACTGTGGATACAATCACTGGTACCTGTATCTGGTAATAAGTATGATATCTAAAATACGGCTATTGTTATACGTCCACCCGACCAGCGGAAAAAAACCTTGTCGCATTTTCAAATACTTTATGCCAGATACAAGTACAAGAAATCACCTATTTACTACGAACGCATACAGGTAATATAATAGAACTGTCGGCAGTTGCTGTATTGGTACTGTACTCAGATGGGCTTCCTTTAAGATCTCGGCGGCAAGCGCTTAGGCGGAGCAGACGGGGGCTTTTCTCACTTTAAAATATTTTTCCGGAGACTGTTTCTTGGAAGGTCTACTTTATTCCTCCATCTGTTTTTATCTTGTCTTTTGTCCTTCCCCCGCTAGCTTGATCTTGCGCAACGCTATAGGGGCCATTGTCATCTCCAAAAGAGAACTGGTGCGGGATGAGATGATGTGAGATGTTGGAATTGGGAGGTTGGAACGGTTTCCGCCCGCTTGAGGGGTTCGTTTCTCAGATTATGTTTGGACCCACCGATAGTCGCTCTTCCGAGGTGCTGGATCTCTACAATTTATCGAATGGAGAACACCATGATTTCTCCTGCCCCACTTGGGAAGAGGGAATTACTTTGGCCGTCTACGTGCCATGTCATATACATATGCAGCATGTGCAAAGAAGGTTCGCGGGGGTAGCGTAGGATATTGCGGGACGAGCGGGGGAGGAAGGAGTTTGAGCGGAGGTGAGTATCTCAATTCCTGTGAAGTGCCTTGAGTTAAATTCCGTTAGGAACTAAATATACTAAGGGGTGGATAGCATTATAATCCAAAGTCACTTGCATTGGGCATCGGCACTTTGAGATGTCAACTTCATACTGAAGGGCAGCGGCAGGTTGAGGAGGTATACAGTGCGGTAACAAGGGGCCGTGATTTTTTCCGTGAAATCTCATTGAGATGGCTGTGAAAAGGAGGGAAGCGGACAATCCCCCCCTCCTCCCTCCCTCGCCTGTCATCACCGACCGACACCACCCTTTGGACGGTGAGAGACGCCAGGGATCTGCATGTACCCAACCGAGATGATAAGGAGCGCGCGCCGTTTTAAGTCAGATTGAGACGCTGTGTCTGACTGATGAATGATGGGTCGAACAAATAAATAATGGTAAAAAAAGGCCACTGACTCGGCCTAGACCCGAGGCACTGGCGGTTCGAGCTAACATACTAGCATTGTACTGCTTCACCCGGTGTCACTCCATTCCGTTAATTCAGGCGGTGGGGGTTACTTTTTTCGTTTTCTTCTAAGATATCAAGAAGGGCAAGGCGAGACAAGGTACTCCTGCCCACCTATACTATACCGGTATAGCAGTGTACGCTACACCACCACAGTGCAGGGTGCGGTATTGCCATCAAGAGGAAGAGAACGTTTACGGATGCGCGCATTTGGCGCTACCTAGAGAATGGGGGGAAGGAACACAGGACAGCATATCTTGTGTACGTATCACTTCAACCAATGCACGGCTTACTCGGTAGAATTAATTAGTTTGCGAGAGCAGATGCGTACATGCATACAGTGTGCGTTTGACTACTTATGAGGAACAGAGACAGAAAGAGGAAGAGAGGGGGCATGCATACCGGATCGGCATAGGTTAGCCTGGGCTGCATCTAAATCACCGGTCTTGGAATACCTGCCCTGCTAAAAAAATAAACACAAACTATCTTAAATTACCTTATCCTGACTCTCGCACGCTAGCTTTGGGAAAGAACAGGATTGCTTCTAGAAAAACCTGAAAATTTCCATTTGGAACTGGTAATTTACAGCCGGGCAGAATTATATTGCGAGCACATGACATAAATCAGCATACCTCCTCCAGCAAGAGCAGATGTTCAAGCAATAAATTTTCTTCTTTTTCTATCGCACAATTTTCTGGAGGGAAAAACGAAACTTTGATTGAACTGGAGTCCGGAAAGCGGGAATGAAGGAAGGAGATTACGGGATTTCGATACTGGCTGGCTGGCTTGCACTGGCAGTAGAAGCTGCTTGTCTTGTCTGTCTGCATGGGCAGGTCGGCAGATACACTCCGGTCCGAGAGAGACGCATACGGGACCTACGCTCGAACTTCATAAGCAGGTGGGAGGGTACAGCGCTATAAGGAAGGGCAAGGAAGTCAAAATTAAAAACTGAAAAAGGAGAGGTACGATATGATACACAGAGAAAGGGAGAGAGGCAGCGGTAGAGTGAAAGGGAATATAAAAAAAATAGGAAAAAAATAAAAATAAAATAAAATAAAAAGGGGGGGGGGGGGAATAAAAAAAATATAGAGAAGTCCTTCGGTATGATGTCCGACGCTGAAGGAGTTTTTCATTTATTATACTACAGCGAGCGAGCAAACGAGTACTATACCACGGAACCTATCCGAAACCAACCACATCGGAGGATCCCCACTATGACCCCCCCCCCTTTAGATATCATCTATCAATATATCAATCTATCGAGCCTATCACCCAGGCATCCCGATGCCTGGACTCCACAACCATAGCACAGCCCGGCCAACACACAACCACAGGGTTGTACGATACCCGCAGCATGCATACTATACCTACCCACATCACATTACAATAACCCCCCCTCCCAGCTCTCGAGCCCAATCCCAAATCCAGAACCACCCATAATATACGGCTGCCTCCCCGGTAAGCCCTAATTACTGATGGTGACTACAACACTCCGGATCCTTACAACTTGCACATGAACAATTCATCAGCACTTACGCATACGCCCTTTACTACAGCTGTGGAACCAAGACGTGTCTGTATGGCGCGGGCGGAAGGGGGGGAGGGCGAGAGTACAAGTACCATACTGGTAGGTTCGGAGGGAATTCGGGGGCGATAGCCCGGGCGGGGGCGTGGGGGTTAAGTGCGGTGCGAACCGGGCTAGAGGTGCAAGTACCGTTCGGCAGCGGTCCTGGGCTGGAACCGATATGTCGGGACTTTGGGATTTCGTGTGTAGGGCTGGTTAGTCGGCTGGAGACAGGGGGAATAGTAAGGTTGTGAATACACAGTAGTAAAAAGTGGAGGCTTTTTTTTGTTCCTTTTTCTTTCTCCCCTCCCCTTCCTACCTCAGGAGCGAGCACATCAACACCCTATGTATCGCACTTATCGCCCTCCAAAAACACCTTAACACAGACCGATTACTTTTGAAGAGAGTGTTGTGCCCGATTCACATTGGGTCACTCGTAGCACGAAAAGTTTTTTCTTTTTTCTTTTTCTCCCTCCCTCCGGCGACACCGGAAGTGGCTTTTTTGATGCATATAGTAGCACCACTGCGAAGTCCAACCCGGAAGAGAAATGTACAGCAGCCCTCCCAATCGTCGGGTCCGCCCAACCAAGAAGGCGAGGTACGGGATGCGGTAGATCTCGTCTTTGGAGATGCGGACGGCAGTCGACTACCGTACTTGAAGTGGAGTTGGTCAGTGCGCTGAGTGGGGGGAAAGCACACTGGTACTACCCATGATAAAAATTAAAAATAAAACTGTAGCTGAGGATAAGACAGACTCTAGGTATTGGAGGGTTTCTAGCTTAGGTCGGGAGAAAGAGAGAGAGAGAGAGAGAGAGAGAGCCCACAGCAACTTGTCTACACAAATGAAAACGTGATAATGCAGCTGCGATGGGCAAGGCGCAGTGAAGAAAGGGTATGAAAGTAAAGTTTCAATTTAAGATTACTATATACGAGTACTATACTTGTGGGGACATACCGTACGCCTCCCGCTCGCCATCCCGCAGAATCCCAGGGGGCAAAAGAAAAAAGAAAAAGGAAAAGGAAAAAGGAAAAAGAAAAAGAAAAAATTAGGTTGTCCTAGTGCCGATATCCGACTGCTGGGGGCTGTAGATGAACAGTGCTAACCCTCGCCCTCATCGCCTAGTTCAGGAGGAGAGAGAGGGGGGGGGGGGCTAGCGCAGTTGGAAGAGGGGGAATCCTGCTGAAAAATCACTGCTACGAGTGAGCCTACATGACTATTTTAATAACCAACTAACCAGCATCATACCGCGCCCTTCCTTTACTGCTCTGTTGGCACCAAGAATACCACCCCCACAAAAGTAGCCCACTTCCTATCCTTCCTTCCTTCCTTAGTCCTTTCTTTTGCACTTAATGCCGGGTGGGAAAGCACGTATAATAATAATAGTTGGGGAGGGAATCCCAGCATCCTCCCTGGGGTCTAACTGTGCATACCTGGAGATGATTTGGACGCACACTGTATAGTACTCTGCGATCCCCGGAAGGGTTGGGCGAATCCGACACTATTGCACAGTACTGGGGTTCATAAACATATGTTTTACAAACTGCGTGAGTTTTTTTTTGCGCAGGAATACTGAAAATCATTGCACCCTTTTTCCTTCCTTCCTCCCTTCCTTCCTCCCTCCCTCCCAAGAACATCGGTGTTGTGATCAACTTGCTTCAACTCATACTCGCTCGCCCGGCCACGGATCATGAATTACAGGAAGGAGGTCATGAGTGGATCTATGAGTCCGATAGCCCTGATTTTTCGTAGGAAACATTTCGCTTTATCATATGTATGATACCATCGATATCATCATTACAAAACTTGCTTGTAACCTCGCACCACACCAGACAGAAACCACTCCCGAGGGCCCGCCTTCCTTCCTTCCTTCCTTCCTTCCTTCCTTCCTTCCTTCATTCCCTCCTCCGCTCCCTTTAAACATCACGGAATAGTGTGGAAAAGTCGAGCGAGGAAGGGAAAACTCAAGTGGGTTTTCTTGACCCCCTGGCACTGTACTCTACTCTACTCTACATTCGCCAAGAACGATAGACTAGAAGATTATCGGGCCAAGACCTACTACTTGTACTAGTTCAGTATGATACATTGATACCTTACAAGCAACAGGCATAAAGTTCTTCCTTCCCACGACTCTGAAGCAGTGCTGTGCGAATCGCTATATGCCTGTCCCTTGCACTCGAGTACCGTATTGTATTATATAGTATTGTATGATACTCGGGTGCACCCGTAAAATCTCGTGAAATCCACCATCTCCGGCAGAACCCCTAATCTCCGGGTTTTGATATGATAAGAAAAAACAACAAAACAGTCTCTCTCAGGAAGGATTGGTGCTTTCCTGAAACGGTTATATAGCCTGAGTTCATTTGGCTGTGTTAGATTCTTGTTAACTTGGCAAGCTAAAAAAAATCTATCTTGGGCTGATTGTCGCCATTTACACAGGGATTATTCGTGATGGCTCGGAGATGGTGGATTTTCATGAGATTTTACTGTACGGATACTTGTCACGGTACTATATCATAACAAATGGTTCCTGATTAGGCAACAAATCAAAGGATATTTCGACCCCCGAGATATATAACCCTGATATCATCTTCCCTAACAATAATAATTGGGCCAAAAACTTGGAAGAAATTGTAAGAGAGAGTGGCAGAAACTTCTGAAATTGTTAATTAGATTCATTGTTTTGCTTTTTTCGCTGCTGTTTTATACGGTGTTATTCACTTTCGACGCTATCGAGTTAATGCCTTACTGTGGATGGGATCCGGATTTGTATTAGTGGTGTGCAATGGTATCCGGTGTTAAACATGCCCCCCTGGTCATCGATGGGTATTTTGAACGTTTTCTCATGGATTTGCGATGTTGGGGCCCGCTCTGCGATAGCATCCGCTCTGTCTGGGTTATTCCGGTGTTAGTGAGACATGGGGGTGCGGAGGTGATATCCGGGAGTCATGAAGTCGCTCGGTTTTGTTAGATTAGAGAACGGCAAGGTACTTGGATATAGTGCCGTATGATGAGGATTTATGAATGATTGCTTTTGTTTTGGTAGTTTGCTAGTAAACGGTATGATGGTACAAAGTAGGCTGAGGACGCATGATAAAAGGCTAGCCTACCCTGTGGAAAGCGACATACATAGTACATAGAAACGGACAAACTTGAAAAGAAAAACATATGAAATTAGGGGAAAGGAAAGGGGTTGGGAAAGAGGAAAAATGTATCAGGTGTGACTGCGACCTTTCAGGGGATCGCCGGATTACTGCCACTCTACCTTGGGTACCGGGAGATCTAGAAGAGAATGTCGCAAAGGACGTCTTTTCCCCTCCTTTTCAAGAGCTCCGTCATCGCCTGGAGGCTTTTTCTAGTCTCTAAGAATGCATATTCAGCCTTCGCCGCCGCTATCTTGGCTTCTTCTGCTGCGCATTCCGCGTCTCTGCTTTTGCTCACAGCATCAACCATAATGCTGCTCATTTGAAGCAAGCGTTCCCTTCTCGGGCTCTGAGCTTCTTCACTGGCAGAGTTGATTAGATCCATGCAAATGGCGATAGGGTTGGACTCCTTGGATGGGCTCTCGTCAAGGTTGGGAATATAACCCGAGGTGTAGTATTTGCCTCCAAGTGTATTGAGTCCAGATGAGCCATCTGGAGTGCTTGGCAACTGGATAGAGAGGCGTTTGATAAGGTTCTCGACATCGTTGTGCGAGAACTCGGTTTTTTTCTCGTGGCGACCGGGCGGCTGTAGAGTAAGGGTCGCGGGGGTTGAGCTAACGACGAGACTGGAAGCTGCCTTTGACAATTTATCCTTATCCTTTTTAGTTCCACGGGAGAATAGCCCATCGGGGGACATCTTAGGGGATCGATGAAGCCATCCAGCGAGATTCCCAAGAGATCTAGATTTGACCTTCTCTTTACTGACCGGAGTAGTACCTTGCTGTGAGTTGGAAGGGTCGTAATTTTCCTTTCCAGATACGGTCCCCGAAGTGGGCACTGAAACAAGAGAACGGCGTCCAAACCAACTGCGTCCGGGAGAAGGCAAGGTTCTAGGATTTCTGCTTGAACCAATCACACTTATATCAGCGAGTGCCTGAGTTTTAGTCGGAGTCAACCTTTTTCCAGGAAAGTTTTCTGTGAGCGGGGCTCGGGGGAGGGTTTCATTCCCATCATTTCTCTTTAGTGGGCCTACTACCGGTGGGTGGTTTTGAGAAACTCTTCTGGGCACACCAGTCTCCGGGCACTTAGTCGGGGTGGTGTTGCCAGATCTAGAGTTGGTGGATACCGAAGTCTCCTGGTCTATGATAGCTCTAGTATCACCCATGTCCTTAACCGTATTGCCTTTACAGTGATCTGAACTCCCCAGCCATTCACCACTCGGGGGATTATTTCTGTTGTAAGCGCGCTCGTTTGTTGACTTCAGTTTATTTCTGGTTTCTGGATGTTGAGTGATATTGTGCGAACTCCTTGTACTATTAGCGTCTAGACCGGAGGGGCTCGTATCGGTGCTCTCCGCGAGTGCAGTGTTAGGGTTCACCGTTTGGAAGGTGAAGGACGATTTCGTTTTGATGCCAGAGCCACGGCGGAGGAAATTTTTGGCTGAAGGCAGGTTCCCATTTTGGGCCGCAGCCTTGGGATTCTCAGGCCGTTTGGTAGGAATAATTTTTGAGGGGACGATCGTGCTGTTTCTACTGTAACGAGGCCTGGTTGCTTTCTCGGTTGCGCTGGATCTGGAAGTGCGAGTCGACGTAGTAGTGCTTGTCGACTTTGTAGTCTTGTTTGATCCGGTACTAGTTGTCCTCTGATGAGTTTTAGAAAGCGCTTTCCCGTGGCTGGGGCTAGGATAACTGGTGTTGACTGCAGCTGGGTTTGTACGTTCATTGGGCGGTGGTACCCCAATGGATAGGAGAGGCTGGCTGGTATTTGATTGGTATTTTCCGTTCTCTTGAGGGGTGGTCGGTCCCCGGAGAGGATCCGAGTTCTTGATATCCTCTACTTCCAGGACGCATGATTTATCATGGGCTTCGCCTAGGTGCTCCCCTGCGCTATATAGAGGGTTCTGCCCTCCGGGTAGATTGGTTGTGTCACTCACGACCTTGGGAGGTGATAAGGGTGGTCCATCTTCCTCCCCGCATTCTGGTACCGTGGTAATAGAATTTCTAGAGAAAACTCTGCCGAGAGGACGGATCTTACATTGAGGATAGCCGGATCCAAGGGATATGCCGAATTCCGTTGTATTTTTGGAGACTTCAATTAGCCTTGGCGATCCCTTGGAGAATCCCGCTGTTGCAAGGGTTTCAAATTCTGCTTGCACCAGGGTCGCTATGTTTTCACTGCTATTAGATGCGGCACTCAAAAGTGTTGATGAAGAATCTTCCCTCAAAAGGGGCATGTCCTCATAGATAGAAATGACTGAATTGAACCGTCTCTTGGGAGAAGATAGAAGACTTGACGAAATGCTGGTTCTTGTTCCTCGTTTGTCAATGATATATCCCGGTGCGTGTTTCCTTCGGTGGACTGGCGGAGATGTAAGAGGATCGTTGGGCAGGAGTTTTGTGGTTGGTAAGATATTTGGAGAACAGGGGTTTGTTGGAACTGGAGGCGCTACCGGTTTGGATTTTGTAGCAAGCTCGGGCTTAGCGTTTTCAAGCATCTTTTCAACGGATGGCTTTCTGTTGTTTCCGTCTTTTGCGAGGAGGCTGCGATCAATGACTCTGGGCGTGGGGATAGTGCTTGTGCTCCTCAAACTAGTAAACCGCCCAAGGCCTACAGTTTTCCCTTTGGAAGGTGCTTCGTTTTTCAGGGTAGGATATGTCTTTTTAGCCAATAATTTGGATATATTTGAAGCAGTACCATCGCCACCTGAGGAGGCACGAAGTGTCTTGGTAAGACTAGGTTTAGGTTGCGGAGGTTCTACCTTTGCTCCCTTGGCTCTTGAGGCGAAAGAGCTTGTTTCCTTTCCCTTTAAGGTTTTCGAAATTGATTTCTTTGTCGTGATCGGCGCTGGGGGGGTACTTGGCAGTTCCTTGTTTTTTCCAAATGTGGCGGTGGATCTAGGGATACCGCTGCGTGTACTGGTCGTACAGATGCTCGAGGGAGAAGAGAACACAGTCGTCTGGCCAAGCGGACTCGAAAGAGTCACTTCGGGAGTCCAACCAGGAGCGGAAAATTCTAATAGGGTAGTGGCACCCACCTTGGCATCACTGACTCCATCTATCAAGGAATGCCGAGGCAATGGCACAAGGTATTCCTCGAGTGCGCCACCATAGACCTGGGAATCTCTCCATCGTTCTTCTACTAAGTGGTTTTCCTTCACAGTGCTCAGGATTGGAGAAAAACTCTCCAGGCGGAGAGCACCAGGTGAATTGTTTGGCGATAAAGAAGATGGCCGGTTCGCGATATCGATGCGAAGCGGCGATGGTGTTGGAGGAGTTGGGATGACTAGGGAGTCTGTTTGGTTGGTCGGCGGGGGGGTCAAAGATCCGGACGGGGGTTTCAACGATAGAGGCCCATTGGGGACTTCCCGGCTGGTAGCAGGCGAGGCAGGGTCTGACATTCCGTGTTCTATTTTGTTTGCCATCTGAATGTTGTCGACCCGGAGACAATTGGAGCTTTCAAGGGTAGTGGCGGTGGTGACAGAAGCACTGGGCCTTGATTTGATAGTTTCCTCTGAATCTGACCCGTTCTCATCAAGCAAAAGGACACTCTTGTTGTGGCAGAATATCTGCAAAAACATGGCATATTTAGTAAGAGGTCTAAAAATTGGTATAAGAACTTACTTGCTCGTTAGCCACTGGCTTGTCTCCGTTTGTTTTGATGAGTGACTCTGGGCCGGTGTCGGGTTCAATTGAAAGAGATGCAATACTGCGGTCAAGTTTCTCCGTGATTCTAACGACATCTAGGTATCCTTCGGATGCTTCTCGATTGCGTAGAAATTCAGCAGTGGTATAGATCACCTCTGGGAACTCAGATAGGCTATGTTTCCGCCTCTGGGCTGCAGCGCTGGCCTCTTGCCAGTAATATTTCTCCTGAAAACTCTAAGAGGAGAATGGCGATTAGTATTGAAAATAAGAGGTGAAAGTAAGTATTGAAGTAGGAATATGTATAGGAATGATTAGGATGACAAACGTTTAAGCTATTTATTGCCACTGAATTGGCGCATAGTCCTCTCAGGTGTGCAAAGGCTTTAGTTATCCTAATATCGCGGGGCAAATGCGGCAATCTGGACTTTAAGCCATGCTCAAGATCTATGAAAAGATCGCACCACTCGACCTCGGCCAGAGAAACGGTGATCTATTCACTTAGTCTGGCGAATTGGCTGGAGAGAAAACCCCGAGATGGCTTACCATTGTATCATCCTCCTGAGATTTTTTTCTTGTGCTTTTGGACCCACCTTCATCCGGGGGACGAGGTAGATCGTTTAGTGACATGGTGTATTTGACGGACGGCTGGGATGCGGTTGTTGGAACAAGCGCTGATGTTGTTTGGGAAGCTCGGTTGGTGAGGGAGAGGGATGGGTGGAGGAGAGAATATTGTGAAGACGAAGGATGTATTTATTTTGGGGCTACGCCTTGTTGGGAGACATAGGGATAGTGTCTTGCCCTCCTTGGTACCGGTTGTTACTCTGCTTGCGTATCACGTTAGGTTGAAGGGTATACGATCTTATTTTTAATAATATTGTTATACCTTCACCTGTTAGTCATCTGGTCAGGCCGGTTTAATGGATTTTCCGTTCTTACTAGCGATAATTGAACATATAGCTAAGAATGGCGGGAAATATTCGCAAACAGCATTGAGAAACAAATGAAAGAAGGTAGTGATTGAGTTGGTCTGGTGGAGTTAGTTCAATAGGGGGGACTCAAGGCAATGGTTTCTTCCCTATAGAGATTTAGAGTTGGGCTGATAACGTAGCTTTCTTGGGTATCAGTATGGGGAATGATTAGAGTTGTTGTACTGTACAGAGACTGGCGGGTGGAGAAATCACCGCACTCAGCATAGGCACCGGGATGAGGGGAAGTTGAATGGTGGGGAAGTAGGCCATGATATTGCATTAATCGTGTTAGATAAAGCATAGCTGAATTTGATGTGAAACTAGTATTCAGTTCCACCTGTGTGGAGAGGCCTACTGCTCAATGACCCGAACAACATCCGGAGCAGCGTCAGCCTTCCTCATTTCGAACGCTTCCTTTCTTTCCATACTCCCATCGGGGCCTGGGTCCTCTCCATAACTTGGCTGATCGCTGGGGGTTAACTCTACTACGATCGTAGGTGCCCGGCGTCGCCCTTTGGTTTGTGTAGTGGTAGGAGCGTCACCCGTTGTCCCCTCACTAGTGACTGCGGTTGTAGGGACACCAAGCAAGTTTCCGCTTCCTGGTTTATGTGTTGACTGTCCCCCCCCCGCCTTCCCCTGCTCTCTGACGATCCTTAAGAGGTCCGGGTAGTATTTTCCCCCCACATCCGGATGTGACTATGTTTCAGGCGGAAATGTCAACCCTGCGATTTTTTTCTTCTTTCAGAATGTGGGAGGTAAGGGATGAGTGAGACCTTGACTCGATTGATCAAAGTTGCTTCTCCCAGTTTTTTGAAAAGGCTTTTCTTAAATGTCATTTCTATTTCATCCTTCCTGCCTCCTTCCTCTCGCACTATATCCTGTTTTAAAGCCTTAACTTCTTCCGGAACGTCTATACTTTCAAAAGTGGCGTCATACGACACCCCTTGGAAGAACGGTATCGAGAATCTCGGTCCTGAGCCGACAGGCGGGGATATAACACGGTGGGTGGTTGACATACAAATGCCGTCTGTCATAGCTTCGAGGCCTTGTCCTATCGCAACAACTTTAAATGTTTTAACATCATGACAGGCAGTGCAAGGGGAGAGGCGACATTACCAAATGTTCCCTTTATAGGAATACAATCTACCCAATCTCCTCGATAGTTCTGAATTTGGAGACCTTTGTGATCTGTTGCTTGAAGAAGATAGGAGGTAAGCATCGAATCTATTTCGATCCGGCATTAATGTTTCTCTTCATCATTGGTGTTGGTTGAATGTTGTGTGTAAAATAGCGTCAAACCTTTGTGCGGCCCAACTATAGGCAGAGCATCAGTCCTAAGAGCCTTACTGGTATAATGAACGTAAAAATAGATGGAGCAATTCTCTCACCTCCCTGCTCCGTCGCTTTCTCGCCTAGCTCCCCCAAGTCAGGGTATTTGATGACCTTCAGTCTATCCTGCCTCTTTGTTCCAGAAGCACTTTCTTCTGATGAATCAAAATATTTTTCAAAGGAGTCGGCTGGCAATCCAATAGCCTCGGCAATAAGGCTGGAAAAAATTGTCGAAAGTTCAGTCATTTGATCCATATATTCGGTAAAGGTTTCTCGAAATCCTGGTAAGAGTTCCTCCTTTGGCCAGTGATTTGGACCACGGAGCATGCGGTATCTAGGCTCTGAGGGAGAGGGGGCAGGGAGCTCGGTCGCGAGATCAATCTGTTCACGCCAATCCGTGGCATATTTGGTACTATGGAATTTTCTGGGTCAGCAGTTGAAGTGTTTTGAAACCTATTACTTTGAGGGAACTTTTGAGTTCTTTCTTAGGATTGGCACCACGTGAGCTCGGAGAAACACACATTTCGTTTCCAAGGCGGCTATAACCTAAAAAGCATGGAGCTGCATTCCCAAGATCAGGTCAGCATTCCCATCCTATGACGTGGGATGTTGCTTCTTGTTTCCCCACACAGAGTAAGAGCCGCTCGTGGTGACGGTCGTTGGACACATTTCCCCCAAGCTCTCACAAAAATGCCAGAGAACGAGACGAGAAGAAATGTTTGTGGAGACAAAATAATCACACCTACAATTCGTCATGTCAACTCTCATCTTCTCACTTTCAGGCAAGTCAAAGAAGGCTTTTCCGAGCCTGATGACCTCTTCCACGAGGTCTTCATCGATCCCGGTATTTTTGATGTAGAGAAATCCAATCCCGAGCAAAGTTCGTCTTAATTCGTCCAAGAAGGCTGGTTTGGTACTTTCATCTCTCGAGAGGGAGAAATCTAAGACCGGTATAGCCGTAAAGGACGACATTTTGTTTGAGGCTTTGCTGCTACCAGCCGCCTGACCAGAAGGGTGTTGTAAAAATAGTGATTGATTGTGAGAAGAGAGGATGGAATGGAGGTTGGAAAGCCCCACGAATTATGGTGGTAGTGCTGTAGTAGGGGGGTTTTATTTTATTTTATTTTTCCTCACTTTCCCCGCACTTAGCTCAAGATGGAGAAAAGAAGCGCGGCCCTCAGGCTTCTGGCTTTCCACTCCGTTTCCGGTTTGCCCCTGGCTACCGGTAATTACTGTACTCGAGTACTCGAGTAATGGCTATTCGGCCAGAGCACCGTGGAGGGTTTTATACCCATCCCACTGCGAACTCTAGCTTTTTATGCGGTATATATACTCAAAGTCTATGGGCCCCCGCCCAGTAAAAGGGGGAGACCAGTAGGTTAGATTTTTGTACTTGTACTACTCGAGTACCGGTAGTATCATAGAGGTTATTTATTGTGTCGGGGGTGGCCCAAATGGGATAGGGTGGTTGAAGCACTGAAGCTCTGGCATCGGGGGTGCTACATTCTTTCTTCTCCACACCTTCACACCCTCGCCCCGGAGATCTCGGGTGGTCGGGAGAGGGTGGGTGGGAAAGGAGGGCAGGCTGACATCTTGACTGGCTGGTCTGGCTGCCATTTCTTACTTCATCGTAGTTCCTCATTTTGATGGGTCAGATTTTATCGATAGCCGAACAAATCAGCAGGCCTTTGCGAACTCTCATGTGGCTTTATGGTCCCTGCACGTGTCCAAGATTTAGATGCATTCTGCCCAAATTGTGGGGAAGCTCCAAAACAACAACTGTCGCACCAGGGGCCTCTAAATGGGGTAGCGGTAGGGGCTTCCCCCTCCCCCGGTCAGAATGGTTGGATTCGGAGGAGCTAGAGAGTGAGTACTTCTAACTGGATATCCCCTCTTCATCTCCGACCGAGAATTGAATGCGCTTCATTCTCCTGAGCCATCTTCCTCCTCTCCCTCAACTTGGTTCTGTTTATACTCCTGCTGTGCCCACGGCTCTTCCTCTTGTCGGCTCAGGGAGTTCAACATGCACCTGCCTGCGCCCCTCCGGAGTTCGCTATTGCTGCTGCTAGCCGTAGCGGTCGGTGAATCCCAGAATACCCCAATATTCCCAGGGCCTTGGGAACGCTACATTCAGGCACCAGAATCTCGTCACGTCCGTCCTCAAAAGGTTTACTACACAGAGGGCACTGTTTCTGCTGCCACAGACTCGTCAGGTGTTACGGTTTTGAAAGGTCAGGGTGCCTTGGTGACATACGAGTTTGCTCAAAATATTGCTGGACGGTATCACTCCTCGCTAAAAAGACCTCCGCCCCCCCTCCGCCTTTTGTAGATTTCGGAGCGGGGTAAAAGAAGTGGAGTAATATGTGCTAATAGCTTGTTTCCGAGTCCAGCCTTTTTTTCGAAGTCGATTCGGCCACTACGAGTAAGCACCAATCTATCGGTATTGCCTTCTCCGAATCCCCTCGGTTTATCGGACGAAGAACGGACGGAACCGGCGACAGAGTCGAGTACGACCTTACCCATTTTCAGCCTCTAACCAGTGGCCTTAATTCACTTGACCAGGACCATGTTCGCGGGGCATTCAAATATGTTACATTTTTCATCCCTCACCCGAACGATCCAAAGGTTGGCCAAGCTTTCCCGCACATTGCTTCACTCACTACCAGGTCCATCGCTGCAGACCTCTCAGACTTGGCGCAGATGAAGTTGGGGACGCGTGGTGGACAGGAGCCCCTCCTTCCTCCTGAAAGTGTTGGCTTTAAAGATATTTGGGTCAAGTATTCAGCTTTCCCGTCGCACGAAAACCCGCGTCGGTACACGGGGTATTTCTATTCGAACGACAATCTTCTCAACCGCATTTGGTATGCTGGGGCCTACACACTTCAAATTACCACAATTCCCCCCAAAGAAGGGGGAACCCTCATTGATTTGAATAAGGTGGTCGATGACAACGGGGCACCACATGGAACCTGGTACTCTAATTTTACCATATCTAACGGGACCTCCGTAACTACGGATGGTGCTAAGCGCGACAGAATGGTCTACGCGGGAGACATGACACTTGCCGCTCCTGGAATAGCTGTCTCAACCTACGATCTGGTCTCTGTTAAGAACGCTCTTGACACCCTATTTGAACACTATTATCATAGCTCTCATGATGAGGGCGGCAAGAACAGTGGTATGATCAGATTACCTTATGCAGGCCCGCCCATGGGGTTCCGTTTCGAGTTTAGCGATACATATCACATGCATGCACTTCTAGGTGTTTACCAGTATGTGCTTTACAGTGGAGACTTCGATTACTTGAAGCATTTGTGGTGGAAGTACGTTCAAGCAATCGAATATTCGACGTCAAAAATCTTGAAGGGTACCGGTTTGATGTGAGTTACCCTTTCCTTATGCCCCAGTGTATCGTGAATAAATAAATACTAATGATTCTGCGCTCAAGGTATGTTACCTCGGGCAACGATTGGCTCCGGCCCGGTATGGGGGGGGAAAATATCGAAGCTCAAGGAATTCTTCTCAAAACCCTTTTCGGCAGCGTCAAGCTTGCGGAGTGGCTAGCTGAAGACGGCTATAAGTTCAAGGATGTCAAAGGGCGAGACCTCAAACAGCTTATCACCCTATGGGAGGGGTATATGAAGGGTATTAAGAAGGGAGTTATGGCCTCCGGGAAGCTTTGGAATGAAGCTGTTGGACTGTTCTGCGACAATCCTAAAGATAGGCGGGACGTGAGTAGCAAAGATATCTTAGCGTTGTCTTCCGTTGTTAAATTAAATGGTGTTTAGATCTTTCCTCAAGACGGAAATAGTTGGGCTGTTGCAACAGGCCTTGTCACTGGAGATATTGCTCGCCGGATTAGCAAAGAATTGAAAAAAAGATGGGGAACTTATGGAGCTCCGGCAGTAGAGGTGGGGTTTCCCTTTTTAGCTAATCGTATACTAGGATGGCACTAATTTGGTGAAATAGCTGCCAAATACAATTTCACCTTTTGCCTCTGGGTTCGAGCTTCATGCTCATACCCAAATCGGGAACTATCAAAATGCTCTTGACCTCATGAGAAGGCAGTGGGGATATATGCTTGATGGGCCCGGCTTTACCAATAGTACTTTAATTGAAGGATTTAGGATGGATGGAGATATCCGTAGGCTACCTGATGATCCCGAAACATGAAGACAACGTTAACACTCTTTCCTTGTTTCATAGAATACCCGGCATACTGGTCCTCGACCAGAAACTCGCACGCCCATGGATGGTCAGCAGGCCCAACCTCTGTCCTAACCGATTCAATTCTCGGAATCAAACTTCTGAGTCCCCTCGGGAAAACTTGGTCAATCACCCCTCAGCCTGGTGATCTAACTCACGTTGAAGGTGGCTTCCAAACCAGCCTAGGTAAATTCGTAGTAAACTACGATAAAACAGCCGAAGAGGAAGTCCTAGAAGTCGAGACACCCGAAGGATCCTTTGGAACCCTCAACTGGGGAGACCTCGTGGGGGGGACGAAGATGGAGACCGGCGGAAAGTGGCGATTGACAAGGGGCAAGGACGGGAAGATCAAGGGCGGCAAAGTCAGGACTTCATTTGTCCACCAGAAGGGGCCCGATCAGGGAAGGCCCCAAGATACTGGTACGGAAGAGCTGTAAATGATTGTACAGATTGACGACTTCTTTGGATTGCGTTTCTTTTATTTTCTTCTCTTATATATATTTCTCTGAGAGGATGGATGTTTAGAATAGCGAGCGTACATATCATGATTTCGGCTATGTTCTGTGGACTTGATATTGAGGTTGGGGCATCATGGGCTATCATATGCTAATAAATTTCGTTGGCGCTGCCCTGCCATTTTGAATGATTCTGGTCTCTGGGTTGGGTGAGGGCGGAGTTTCTGGGGAGTTGTGAGTTTGACTGAGGCCCTGAGTTATTTCTGTTCGCCGTCGCCAAAGAAATATGTCCAGGAGGATTTGAGAGGATTAGTTTGGACCGGCAGATACTTTGATAGAGCTGCGTTTATAGCCTAGTAGGGGCGACTGGAATTTATGAAGGGTTCACCCCCGTTTCTAGAAGGGATAATTTCAGTCCTCCCATGACCTATAATGTACCGCGAGATCTCTCTTGTAAGCTAATTCACTATATATTGCAAGTTTCTCAACACCAAATTCAGAGATAACTGCTCCTGAGAAGGATTGGTGCTTTCCTGACACGGCACAGGACAAGCCTCGGAACCCGCCAGGCCCCCACTATAGTAACACAGTAACTTGTACTCGAATATTTGAAATTCTATTAGCCCTATCGAACTAAACCTACCGTGAGCTGATGCAGTGATTTCTCTCGATATCTGGTAGCAAATTTCAAGGGATATCTTGTGCACTTACTGCGACATGCGGCAAGGTATATCATGCTGCAGTTTTTCAATCTCGATCCCTAACCCTATTCACAGCTTTTCTCTGCTTGGTGTTATATGATACTAGTCGCAAAAGTCCCATATTTTCGCAATTTATTCTAGTCCTTGCATAGTGACCGGTACGTACGAAGGCACCCGTCCTCTCAGCTACACTGCGCTATTGTATTTTGTTAGGTAAATACCGTAGACAATACCAATCCGTCCTATAATACAGCTGCAAAGCATAAAAACGAGATCAAAAAAAGCAAGCAAAGGCACTCCTGCCAGGTTTTTAACTATCTCTAGCTAGCTTAACTAATCCCATACACGAGCAACTTGGTCTATTAGGAAGTGGGCCACATAGAGTCTCCAAAGAGCAGGGGTGTTCAAGCATTAGCGCCTGCAAGTAGGTGGTGTCATTATAAATATTCCTTCTAGAACACACTATGGTGCCACCCCCAAGTTATATCCAGAACCGCATCCTCTTTGGGCGACTTTTGGTGCGTGCTGGGTCTAGTGGTTGGTTTTTTTTTTGTTAAATCCCTGAATTTATTCGTATTAGAACTACGGGAAAACCCCGATGCTGGCACAAGTATATTATGTTACTCGAATCGCGTTGGTATTAATGGAATGCTTTGGGGTAAGGTTTACGGGGAGGAAAATACCAGGACATCCATAATATTATTGTGAGAGAGCCCATTAAGATCTTTCCCACACGTGCATTGCCCCCCCCCCTTCTGTCTCTCCTAAAATCTTTAACTTGCGTCAGTTAGTTTGTGGGTTCGTTGGTGGTCTGGCCTGTGCCATACTGTTATCTGGAGCTGGATGTGGGGGTTAATAGATTCCCGAATAATTCGATTGCCAGCGGTGTCACAGAGAGGGGCTGCATTGGAGATGATATTGTATCGAAGCGGGGGAAGTCATTCTTCCCCATTCTTAACATCCTCTCCCATGCCCGCTAGGAAAGTGATAGGATAGGGCTTAAATTGAGGGGAATATGGGGAGGTCGGTCGGAGAAAAAAATGGGACGTGCCCCGAGTTGTGGTTCTATGAAGTGGCCTTTACTTGCCAAGTGGCACCAGATGGGAACGATAGCAATGTCAAGACTTTCCAATAGTGTAATATATTTCTTGCTTTTATCTCTTTTTTTGTCTTTGTTTCGGAGGAAGGGGATGGCCGAGTCTTTATGTTTTATTGCAGAGTAATATTATAGATACCATGAGTCTTAGCACGCTGCAACGCTAAAGCGATACCCTACCATATTATAGTCTCAAATAATCGAACCGTTTGCTAGGTATGATAGTCCAAAATTTCCTTCTCAAGACCTCGAGTGATTTAGAGGGGGGTTGTTATTAAAAGTGTACTGTACCGTGCAGTGAGAGAGTGATATAAAGGGGACAGTCTCAGAAGCGTGCACCATCTTCCCAAATGATGATTACTTGTCTGGGGTAGCGCTACTAGCTGACCGCCAACCTAGCCTACCAAACATCTCTATATATCAATGATAAAAGTCGCAGGCAGGTATGTCGGATGAAATTCAATCGTAGCTAAGTGAGCTACAGCACTGGGAGCCACTGTAGAGATCTACTGTACGATGCCGGTGATTGGTGTCCGTGTGTCTGTGTGTGACTTAGGCCTGTTGTCTATTATTGGGTTGCACGGTGGTTTGGCTTTTTTTTTGTGAAGAGGAGTTTCGAATGGTTGAACGGACGTAGTGATCATGGGACTGGTGGGGAAGGATGAGCAAGTGGGAGTCGTCTCTAAGTTGGAACGTAAGATGTGCTGAAGGAGTATCGGGCAAACTTAGGCTCCTGGGAGGCTTCCGGAACTTAATGGCAATGACCCAAGCCTCCCGGAACCCGGCAGCCATCTCCTAGACTGTAGTCCCGGGTGTTCACGGGCGTTCCCGGTGATAAGTGGTAGGGCAAGAAGGTCAGTCCCTCGGAAAAACTAGCGCCCAAAATGGTAACGGTACTCTAGATGTCAGCAGTCCTTCAGCCCTCGGGAACTCCCGTCGATCATGTGGAGGGCCCGCCCATCATCTGCTGGGATCCATTGTGATACGCTCCGGAATCTGAGACACTGATGGCGCCAGTCCTTCAGTCATCGGCCGAGATATAGACAGACCACCAGATGCTGGTACAGTAGCTGAGGAACGAGTACCGTAAAAATCCTTTAAATCCACCATCGGAGATCTCAAACAGAAATTACTACCTAAACCACAATAGGCTTAACTAGGTACTCGAGTAGGTTAGCGAAATAACGAACGCCCGCTAATTAGATCCAGCAAGCTCAGCCCCCCCAAGCTATACTCTGTCTGGATAACACTATTCCTTCTCAGAGTGTTTTGTTTTGGATTGCGAAGGCCTGGGGCCCGATACCCGATGGTGGATTTAAAGGACTTTTACGGTATGGAGGGTAGGGATCCTGCTACATTCCCATGGTAGAAGGAAAAGGGGAAAACTTCGGCATCCAAGCACTGTACTGCCATGTCTATATTTCACAATTCTCAGAGTCCCAAAATATTGATCCCTCACAAGCCTTCTGCCACAGACGGCCAACACCTACTCCTCCTTTGTGAAGACGCCCATCCTATAGATCTGGGTAAGCTTCGACCAGGAAGTTGAGAAAATCCCTCATACAAGGCTTGTTTGTCTATATCAGCGGTGAGTGGGAGGGGCGCAGGAATCAGGGAAACTGATAGCCAAATTTAATGTCCATCATATAGGATTTGATAGGTGGTTGTAACGATATAAACTCGAAGGCATGGTTTTTAATAGAGCCTAGTCACTGTGATTATCCCTAACAATCCTGTATCTTAGACACAAGTCCTTTGCCTTCTTTTAGATGGCAAATTGTATCTCCTTAGAACTCGCTCGGAGGTCTAAAGTGCGCGAGTCATGATCTGCGTATGTTCAGTCCAGCCGGCAACTTGTATCATATATCCATCACCCGCCGACCATCCACCATCTATCTCACTCGTATCCGAGGCTACGAGCGTCATACCAGACCATAATAGAAAGTAGATGAGACCCTCCTCCACTGTGGGCTCAAACAACTACAACTATCCCCCTTGCTGCCTAACGGTAGCCGGCACTTTTCTGTGTAGGCACGTGTATGATACTTACGCATGGTGCTGTAAGAACTCGAATAATTGAACCTTACGGGAGGACGTTGGAGTTGCCTCTTCTGGGAAGGTCTGGCTATTTTTTCTTTTTTTATAGTCTTAGCCTCGGGCTGAAGTACGCTCGCACCTTATCCAAGAGAGGGAATTTCGGAAGCTTTAGCCCGAGGTTCAATTATTTGAGTTCTTACGGCAACTTGGTCTTAACTCCGCGCTACTGCATTGACCCGCGCTCGTCCGACTTCGGGAAGCAGCACAAAGACCAGATGCATGGAAGTTCTAGCAGATGGGTATTGGTGTGATGGGGTGTTTGCGCATCACTCGGAGCCATCCTGTACCACACAATATCAGTAGTTATATATGCCTCCAAGAATATCGGCACGCATCATCATCCGGGTTCGGGTCTGGGACCGAGTGGGCCGAGCAGACTTCTTTCGAACCAAATTGCGTTGGACACGGTACCTTATAGGTTATGCATCGTGTATGAGTTAATCATGAATCATCTGATTCGGTGGTCATGGGAGTTCTTATTGTGACACTATCGCTAGTGGCACCTAAGGAGAAAGAGGTACCATAAGGGAGAGCGCATTACCAACTCTGGCAAATGTGAGAGGCTATAGTCTATTCTTGAAGTTGCAGGTGCAGATAGTTCGAGAGCGTTATTGACAGTTCTAGTGCATTAATTGTTTACTAGGAAGATTCTACACGATAGTAATATCCGGGCGAAGAAACGGAATTTCGGCAGTAGGCAATAGTGGCTATGTCCACAAGTGTCGCTCAATTACGAGTACAGTTTGCAATCCATGTCTTGGTTAACTGTAAAATATAATCTTGGTGATGCTGTTAACTGTGGCCGTGAGTACTGTCACCTCCCAAGATAATAGCAGGGTTAAGTATTTATATGATTTATGGGGTGGCCACTGATACTAGTATGCTATCAACACCCGCCCAAGTCCTGGACTTCGACCCTACTGTTCTCACGAGATATTTTCCCACTCCTGACCTGTACCTGCGCCCGTGATGCTTCAGGATAGTTCTACGATAACTTAGGGACGGTATCACTGCCGTGCAAGGTATATTCTTGTATGCCAATATGGTCGGAGGCAGAGTGCGGTCGGGATTGGCAGATCTAAAAGGCACCAATCAGAGGCTAAGGGCAGACATTGACAACAGAGGGAGAAAACGAGAGCCTGAATACACGCTATGGGGACAGGTACGGAGATGAGGGGCGAAGGAAAGTTGGTTGTGATCAAAAAAGTGTGAGAATATGATCTGATGTCGATTTAACCTGCATTTCATTCTTCTCTGTGTACTCTAGATACTTCTATAGCGCTATGTTTCTTAATATTGTAACATGAATACATATATGTATGCATTGCTACATCCCGATGATTTCCTTATGTTAACCTCCTTCAATAGCCCCTCGGTTCCTCTCCCCCCCCTTCCTTCAATTAATAACAGCAAAACCCTCTTCTTGTTTGTCCGCACAACACCATTCGCCACAGAAAGATATTTATAACCTGAAGCATATAGAGCAAGGCCTCCATGGTGAACCTAGGAGGAGGAGGAAAGAGCTGTGATTCCTATTGTTGTTAAGGCTGTCCTCAAATCAATCTAAGGAAATGGTCCTCTTTGCTCGAACTCATGAGCCCGCCAGTAATCAGGGCCACGATGCCAACACCATTCGCAACTACCAAGACAAGCCCATGGATTTTGGCCTTGACGGTACGAAAGAAATTCTTGATTTGACAAACGTTTTAAGTGCTTGCCTCCTCCACCTCTGGGGCCAAGTTAAAGTCTGACACATAAGGTGACAACACCTATAGAATGTATCTATCTTCAACCCAGTCATGTAAGTGCAGGTACAGGACTAGTAAGTGGTGCTAACATTACCGATTGGTGCCCTGTGTGACGGAAGCAAGCCTACTAGATAATTAGTGATGTCTCCATACCGGGCCTTGGCCCTATAAGGACGATCTCTACTAGCATTCAGGTCACTCTGGGGAATATCCCCAAGCAACTGGCATTATGCTTTAGGAGCATAGAGGGTATTAGCCTTTCAGAGTAGTACACCCTGCATCTTGCTTTAATATATTAATATCTTTATGGAGTCACTAATGGAAATGAAATAGACTCAAAGGAGCCTAAGTGCTATTTCTAATGCAGGAGGTTTCAAGTCCAGGAGAAATGCCAATTCCGAATCACAACCTCACATCAGCCTACAAACTGTATCCGAGCCATTAGGAAACGAGATGTAACTAACTGCTCATTCTTTGGGGTTTATCTTTAATAATTCAGCTCTTCAGGGTGGCCTGATAATAGGCTCACTGACCATGACGACACCGGAAATTCAGTCTGGTTCACAGAACAACTAGGCATTGCCACAGCAATTTCCTGTTCCTTTTCCGGGTTGTAAGCTTTTCTAGCAAATTCCATCCTCCCTTTCGCTATATATTATAAATACCCTTGTAAAATGGTGGGATTATGAGATGTAACAAACTTGACCCATTGGGGACTCTTTGCACCATAGAAGAGTGCGCAACAGTGTGACCCCAGATTTATAGAGAACGCTAAGCTAGCCTAGTCGTGAAATTGGCTTCGGGAGGGGGCTTTTCCTATTCCGAAAGACTGTATGGATAATACACCCGAGTTCGTAAAGTTCTCATACCCTTCATTGTACCTCAAGAGCAATACCTATTGGGTTAGCTTACCCCGGGATTGTATAAGTTACAGGCATATAGAATCCGAACACTTGAGTCCGAATTTTGTATGGACGGTCAGATATGCATAGATACTTTACAAAAGTTTTATCCCTGTCCTTTCCTGTACCAAAGAATCGTTACATAGGGAATACTAGCCGTGGAATTCGGGGAACATTTGTCATCAAACAAAGAAAGTGAGTGTTTCGGAGGCAGTGCATAGATATGCACCGGAACCCCCCCGCTCCTTGTTCTATTGCTATCATGAGAAAGTGCTATGATTGGATATTGATGTCCTTTTTTACCAAAGATAAAGTATCAGGCTCCTGAGCTGTCTATTTCCTGAAGAAGCAGTTAAAATATCAAGAATAGAAAATATTATCGGCCAGTTCCTATGGTCTAATGGCTCAGGAGGCTGGTCGGCTAATTTGAAACAGGGACTATCATGAGTTCGAATCCGGGGGACAGTGGAGCAGTCGAGCATTAAAAAAAAATGTTCGGCCAACCACTTTTTTGCTGGGGGTAGGTCTAGGGTCGGTAATGCCCTTGGGTCAATTCCCGCCAGATGTTGCGGTGGGACTGCTGGCTAGTGTTGGGGTACTATGCCCATGACTTGTCCTGCTGGAGGGTTGTGGAAGCATGGATGTGTAGTCCCTCCCTGACTTTATAGTTTAAATAAAATTATTGAATACCTATTCACAACAACAGGCCAGCTAGAGTCCCTTTGATAACTCTTCTTTAGATGCCTCTAGGGACTTTGTAAGTAAGCTCTTATCACAATTTGTTCCACTAAACCATAGAAGGGGAGGGTTAGCGAAGCGTTTCCAATGGCTAGTGGCACTCGGAAGGGTATAAGAAATTGCGAATGAGGCGATACGGTGGTTAGGATTTGCTTGCGCTGGGGTTTCAACACGTCCTAAATCCCTAGGGGATCTGTGAGGTTAGTTTACTAAGAGTTCAAACCCCTGCCGTTTAATTTTTATAGTTGAGTTTGGGGGGGTGTTTTCTTTTTCTTTTTCAAGAAAGATACAGCACCCCGGGCTAAGTTACCACAATGTTTAGTTTTCTGAGCCATATTCAAAGCTTGCCAAGAGATCCAAAGATTCGCGGTGAGCGTGGTGCTATCCGTTTCACCTAAGGGCTAATTTGCGCCCTTGAAATTCTGATTCCTACGGTGGAAAGAGGGGAGGGGGTTACCGGTGGATATAATGGTTCTTTAGTTGTTTGGATCAGCGGGTGATCTTCACCGAAGTTTCCGGTGGAATGGGTAACCTGGTGCGGTATGGCGAGTTTGGTGGGCAGCGGAGTTGTGGAGAGAAGGGGGAGCGAGCGAAATCATAGATAGGACAAAATGAGAGCCTAGCATAGTTACCGGGAACTCTCCCGGGAAGCTCCCTTGCTGATTTTTTATCGTTCCATCTCCAGAAACCAAGTGTAACAACAAATATTGTATATTGTCTTGTATTGAGAGCCGGACTGATGAATCAGCAACTGCTTCGAGAGGGCAAATAGAGATACCTTAGTTACTTGCAAGTGAAGCCTATCTCTTGGGCTGGTTGCTCTAGCTACCCTTGAACTAGTAATGGTTTTTGTGCAAAAAGCTTGATTAAGTAAAAGTTCGGGAGCCAGGTCTATATCGGCGCTAAGTAATTGTATCAGAGTGAGCTCTTAAGCGAAACAGTGTATAAGCCCAACGACCACCCCGAACGTCTCGCCAAGTGGAAACAGAGACAGGCAATTTATAACAGTGATATTGTTCGATTTATTTGGGGCTATAATAAGTGTCAAGAGCTAGCCACCGACTGCTGAGCTGGCAACAGCAGAACACCAGAGTAAAAACCGCAAACACTCTCCTGCGACTGTGCTTAGACCTCATTGGCATTTACTTATTTTTGTTTTAGTCTCTAGAGTGTCGTTTTTTGGGCTGCTGAATTGATGGTCGGAGATTGTCGCCACAGAAACAATGGGCTATGAGTTACCTCTGGAGAACAAGCCACGAGTAGGAGTCGATGCATATTAAGAACCAAACAAGTGGGTGAAGTGCCCAACGTGGGTTGTCTAAGGGATGTATCGGTGTTGGGCCCCCCTAGCTTTAGAGGCGATAGTAGGTAATGTGTAATGGAATTTCGAAAAGTCGATTCGATCATAGTTTTACAAGTACCATATATATTTGAACCCCTGTCCCAAAAACAACCGTTTCCTAGTTGGGAGGAGGGGGGAGGCTAAACTTATTGTTAAGATTACTTCTGCGCGAAAGTCATTACCAACTTGAAGGTCGTTGCTGTCAAATCGGATTCTGTGGTAAGGCCGGTGACACCGGTGACGGCCCCTCCACCTCCACCAACTGGTTAGCTGATAACTGTGCTGGCTGCCCCACTTACAATCGCGCCCCGCAGATGGAGCCTGTATATAAATTTTGTTACCTGTCCGAGGTTTGTTAGAACTGAGCTAGTAGAGCTGCTGTTTAGCCGAATCAACGCCCACTTAGCTTAGGTCCCACCTCATCCACAAGCTCCTCTTGGCACCTCGGAAGCGGGCTTAGGTAGATTACCATTTCCTCCCCTTTGAGGAGACTGTAAGGTTTTTCCTAGTACCGCTTTGGGCCAACTTGTGTTCGATGGTGGGGTTTTTATTTTCGCACTTTCCGGAATCACGCTAGTGGTGTTTATGATACGGTACCCTTTTCCCGGTCCCGGTCTGTTCCTACTAACATAGCGGCCGGTGGGCTGGTGGAAAAAAACTTGGGTGCTGGACCCTTGCAAGATAGGTTTGGCATCCAACGGTCTACCGTATCGCTACGAAACACCCCTGCCAGTCGCGCTGTCTGGGCCATTCCGGTAGGATGTTTCGAACCTCCGAGATTCCTAAGTGCCCCAATATAAGATATGCCTCCCCCAGATGTGAAGGGCTGTAGATAGTCGGTACCCTCAGTCGTCTTCTTCCTATTTGGGTTTCTCAAAACACAGCTGGTACTGTTTCATTACCCCCCTCGGTTCTTGATAGTTTCAAAGACGTCCGCTCTTTTGCAGCCTCTTCTCCCTTCTTCTGGGCAAGGGAAGGCCTAGAGCCCTCAACTCCCTAAGTTCTCCGTCTTTCACTGAGCCTCGAGCTATATGCCTCTATCAGCAATGGCTTGTGGGTACTATTTCTCTTTGATTCTTCTAGGATTGGGTTTTATAACCACCTTAACAGCTGCAATGCCAACCAATGATTGCGATAGAGAAGCAGATAAACAGCAAGCCGACACCCTCAAAGAATGGGTGCGGGAATTAGCGCGTGCTGTGAATTTTGCCATTGAAACAGAGCCCGTCTTAGTAGAGGTAGCAAAGTAGGTTCTCGTTCACCAATATAGCGAGAGTGAAGAAACTAACAAATCTCCAGGCTGTGTGGACCTACTTGGAAAAAGAAGGGTGGGGAAGATGATGTCGAGAAGCTCGCCGAAGACTTAGAAAACGCGCGCGTGATTCTCGATATGCAAAAGATGGCCTTGAGTCGTGGTCAGGTGAAGCCCGGGGATAGAGGTATCCCCCAAGGGTGGTCAGAGGTATTGAAAGCGGAAGAGCAGAAAGTTAAAGATGGTGAGTACCTGAGCCAGTTCTCCACACTCTAATTTCCCGTTTGAATCACTTACAATACTAACCTTTCTTCTTCCAGATTTTAAGATATCGATGTAAGTTAGATCGGAGATGACCCCTTGTTGCCTACACTGACACTAATTATTTTTTAGGCTGGCAGCGTCACTCGTCAAAGCGACCCTAGATGCTGATGGAGTTGCGGGGCTGAAAGAGGGAGATGCGAAAGGTGTTGCAGAATTGCTATGGGGTAGGCTATATTTACCCAACTCGCCGAGTATTAATAGTGCGGAAAAAATAACTTTAATACTAATACGTGAGTTCAGAAAAACGGGAGAAGACTCTCCCCGGGAAAGGCGTCGTCGAAACCGAAAGACCCGACACTCCTGATAGCGACTGCAAGGAATAAAGAATTGGAGTTTTCGTTTTATGACCCTAGGATATCTATTTTCCCACTCTTCTACATTTATTCTCCAATTAAATATTTCCATCAAGTGTTCCCTTTCTCCTTTCTTTCTTTCTTTCTTTCTTTCTTTCTTTCTTTCTTCCTTCTTCCTTCTCCTTCTCCTTCCTAGTACTATACCCACATTGGCATCATGCTCTAGGCATAAGAGGTGTGAGCACTCCCATAGCAAATTTTCCCCGACAATACAGGTTGCTGCACACCTCCAGAAAGTAGATGTAGAGTTGTTCTTGCTCGCGACCCACTCCAACGATTGAGGTCGGAAGATTTAGAACTCAGAATACATCCTCTCCGCTCCTCTCTCTTGGACCTGGGGCCCCCTAGTGGGTGTAATGGGATAGGTATCAAAGGGCACATGAGAGGACAAAGGAGTTCTGCTTGGGAGCTTATTTTATACTACGCGGCCTTTATTTCCCCCGGAATTGTGGAATAGAGAGGAAATATGTTATTTACGAAACCCCCAGAGTACTGCACCAATAGTTACATCAAAGAGGGCCCAGTCTTAGTCTTCTTCGGCCCAAAAGAAGGAGGCACTACGTCACTCGCTGAAAACTAGATTTTAGAATAGTTTAATAGTTTCATACGCAAACTATCGTATGCTCGAGACCCAGGGGTTCATACTCGCAGAAATATTATTATATGACACTACCAGGCAGCCTCGTCCTCCGCCCTTTTAATGTAATATTCTGTGCTCCATCGAAACAACCCCCATCCCAACCAGCCCCATATGACCTGGGCATGGACTAAGCAGATAATCTTTAACCCCTCTCCACTAAAATTAGGCCTTCTCACTTCGGCAGCCGGCTTACCAACTAAATCTAGCTTGATTACCTGTCCAAAAATCATATATTCCATGATCCAAAGTTACCGGAAGCCACCGAGGACCCACTGAAGGAGAAAAATAACCCCCCGCTAGCTTCCGTCTATGTACTAATAGTAACCCTTGCCCGGTATTTAACCGTTAGCTAGGAAAAACCAGGGTAACGCCGGTAGCTTATAATTCCGGTGATGTGTCATAGCATGTCACTCGCTATCAGAGCAAATGGGTCGTTATAGGGGGTAGTAGTCCTTCCTTGCGCTTCGGAAGAGGTTGAATGAGTAAAATAGAAATCCAAAATTGCTCTGTAAGTCCTCTCTGAGTATCTATGTTAGAATTGACTCTAGTACCCACTCAGGACGAAACTCCATTTCCGGTTATCGTATCGAAAGTGGTCAGTGGCATCCTCTGGGTCCTATGATGTTGCTATTGCTCCAAAATTATATAGACAATCTCACTTCTCCTCTATGGCTGTCTGCATGTGGTGATTGAACTAGAGAGAACAGCAGCTTTTTAGGGAGTCTCAGTAAACCGCCAACCACTCTATGCAGTGCGGCGCGGTTTGACTTAGTACTCCTGTTAAATTGGAGCTTAGCGATACTATAGAGTACAGTGCGTGATTGATCCCCAGGTTTCCTGGCATAGGATAGTTAATTCCCACAGCATTGCATCACAGGGAGAGGGAATTGGGACTAGATGTATATTAGTCAGGGTACGCAAAGCTAGAGGAACCAAAAGTCCCTGAATACCCTAGGACTAATATCCGAGAATATGTGGGAAAATATAGAGGTACTACTACGGCACCCATCTCTCATCCACTTTGGAGCAGGCAAATTCTACCCATTCTAACTACTGCAGGGTTGGGATGTTCCCTTTCTCCAACCTTCCAAAGGCAATTACTGGAATGAAGATTCCACATAAGTTAGATTCATCCTTCACCACGCCTGAATCTCCCCCTCCCGAAAAAAGCGAGTTTAAGTGATTCGTATTCACATAAATACGTGTGTAGGTAACATATCAGCGCCAGAGAATCCCAAAGCCCCAACCGGAAAATCCCCACCAATCCTCCCACTCGCCCAAACTATCTATCCCACCCATCTCACTAATGCAGCCTACCTCTTCAACCCCCTCCCCTCCTAAATAACATGATCAATATCCTCCCCATCGTCAGCATCCTCATAGTCTCCATCCCCACCCTCCTCTTCATCGTGCCCCCCACCCCTTGCGGTAAACGGTCTCAAAAGCCCCCTGGGAATCTCCGTGGACCCCATACAAAGAACGACATACTCCCCCCCAGGAGAAACCAAGCTTTCAAGATAGGCCTTGTGTATGAGAGAGCCGTCCTTCAAGTCCACTAGGACCCACCCCCCCGGTGAGGGCATACCGATGCCGTAACTGGAGATTGAGGCTAAGTAGACTTTCTTCTTTTTGGCTGCCGCGTTGTTCCTCTGGACCCCTTTTAGGATTTCGTCGATTCCATTGCCAAGATTCTATGGAGAGAAGGGGGGGATTCGTTAGTTGAGGAGAGGGCTAAAGAGGGGATGGGGGAGGAAGGGGTTTACGTGTTTGTTCTCGTATGGTATTTTCCACCACATCTCATGTGTTGGTAGGAATAGCTTTATGGGTTCTGGTTCGGACTCGTTAGTCTATCATTCTTCCGCGAACTCTCTTCGAACATCGTAAATATCAAGGTTTGCATGTGCCCCATCTTTACCACGAGAATATGGAGGGGGGGTTTTGGGGGGAAGCAAAAAACATACCTTTTGGCTGAAAATTAGCCATAAAACTAGCACTAATCTTGGAGTAAACTTTCATCATCATCATGGTTGCAACTTCAGTTTAGGATCGTGTCCATGCTCCCCATTCCTCAGAGTGCCATTTGGCTTATTTTATGTTAGAATACAACGATTAAGGACCCCTACTATAGTTATACGGGCTATTTTAGTCGGGAGGGGAGGATGCGGCCTGACAAAACACATACAAGTCACAGTCATTGCCAGAGAGCCTTGACACATCTCTGGAGAGATCCTTGCACAGTACACACATATGTCCGGTCGTACTGCAGTCGGTTCCTGACTTTCGCCTTTTTTTCCTCCCCACCGGTGCAGGGGGGGGTGTGATGGAATCGCTAGGCCTACCAGGCAGGAACCCGAAGCAAAAAGGAGGACCAAGGAAAGCAGATATGCCTATAGTAGGCTAAATATTTAATCCTCAGCCCTATGGGCCTTGATTAAACTTCCTTTCACCCTAGCTACCGAAAAAGTGCATCTCGCATAATGTGAATTGCTGTACATACGGGAACTGCTACTACGGGTGAGAGCCAAAAATCAAAGAGAAACCCTTCCCCGCGCTACGCGGGCGGGCCGTTGCAGGGATAGCCGGAGAGTGCCCGTTCAAAAATTTGTTTCCACCAACACATCGAGTGACGAGCTGAGAAAGCACATCTTGGGGTATTAAACGACCAAAGCATTAACTGCATTACAATAGCAAGGCTTTGTCCCTCCCTTCCGAACCTCCCATCCTTTACTCGTAGGAGCGGAGGGAGGCCGTGAAGTGCAGTTAAATCCATCATGCACTTTAAGGCCTACCCCATTGATCGCCTAAGGCGATAACCCTAACCCTATTCAGCTTAGGTTTGGAACCTGAATGTAGGAGTGGGGGTTCCCCGGCTTGGTTTGCCATTCCTTAGAATCCTGGAAGGGGGATGTGCTTAGTCTAAAAGTTCTGTCATAGGTTACTTTACTAATAGGCTTTCTCCAGCGAGCTCCCTCATTAGTACAGGAGGCTCTTCAGATTAGGGATGAAAAGGTGTTGTTTGACGTCACAGCGGCTTCTATGGCTGCTGGCGAGCGGCTTTTTATCTGGTATCATACCCACTCCTAGTTTTAGAGTCAGGGAAGGGTTTAGGCCTGAGAGGGGTGTTTAGAGGGCCTAGAGAGGGCGGGGGGGGTCATCGCCCGAGATTAATAGGGCAATCAAGCGTCCTAATCCTCACTAGAATCTCTGGCCATACTAATAGCCCCAGCGACTCAATCAACCCAATCTCCGATTCTTCTTATATTTGTTACCGTGATAGGTGCATCCAGAGCATTTTTTAAGTCAGACGACCCATTTCCTGTCAGTCGAACCTCCGAAGATCGCTTCTCCGAACCCACAATTCAGCCACCAAAGACTACGGGAAACTCTCCCATAGGATGAGAGGAGATGCCAGCTCTGTTGGGCAGGTCACTGGGGGCTGAGCTTCAAGATGTAAGCTAACTATATTAACAAATGAGCCAAGCTCTCTGAGATTCCTAAAGGATTCAGAGGGATCTTTTGATATATCCTGTTAGGCCACTTCTGACAGTCTCTACTCTTTATGACGTTTTTCTTACTTAGCTCTAATCACCCTCCCGGTGACAAGGCCAAGCCCTCCCCTATTGCCAGCAGGCGGTTTTCATCCCCTGTTATCAATCCAAGAGCCTCTCATAAGAACCCAGTACACGCACCACCTCCTCAACCAGAGAAGGGAAGCCTACCCCCATTAGAAGAAACAGATGGCTAGAGAATTCCCATTATGTCAAGAGAACAACCCAAGCCTTGCTTATAAACGGAGCTGATAGGGCGAATGCAATTTCGCAGTCCAAATACTGGAGCTTCCAACACGACACGTAGACAGTCTCGTGCTCATCCCTAAAGCCCCTGTTTCTAATGCTATCTTTCTACCCCACAATAGTGCAGGCTTTTGACAGGAAGCAACTAGGCTGAACGCAATAAATGTCCAATAACGAGTGATGTATCGTGAAGGTGGCCGAGGATCGAGCAGCCTCTCGTAGGTACTATCTCATACTTTTAGTTAAGGTTATCCACTAGCAGCCGCGATATGAAAACATCTTGGTTCTAATTTTATAGAAAGGGCGAGCCTAGGCTCTGCCCAGCGCCTTTGATCAAACTTGACTATGTATCGTAACAGATGGGACTGAAGGGCCTCGGGACTCGAAAAGGCCTCATGACGTAGCTCCGTCCCCCCCCGTCCCCGATAGCAGTGACGGAGAGTTTATCATCGTTACCTTGCTTCGGTCGGACGGATTGTGGGTGAAGCACGTGATGCACTCGTAAGACTCATCATAATGATAGGCCCAGACACTGCCCTTCCCCATCCACCGTCTGTTTTCCTCATTCAACCTCCAGGAAAGCCCCGCAATCTCTGCCCACGAGCAGCAAGCTGCCCGAAGGCGGGAATTCATCAGAGATGTTCTCATCTCCCCGGCGCTTGAAAAAAAATTCTGGAGACGATAGTGCTATACTACCGTAGGCCTACCGGTCCCGGAGGAGCCTTGGGTTCTTCTGGAGAATCAAGCGGGGGTCCGCGATCCTTGCTCAGCTGATCCAGACGAGCAAAGAGCACACAAAATATCGTACGCTTTTTCCCACGAAAAGAGAAAACTTCATTAAGCTCGGGCGCTCCTAAGTTCCCTGCTCAAGGTTGATAAGCACCCCCGGGTGACTTTGTCAACAGTCTTCCGGTTTCGGTCAAGATCGACTCCGGAAATCCGACGGCTGAACGGTATCTGAGGAGGATTATCAAACAAAAAAGAAAGCAAATTTTTCAATGGCTCGATGTCGGTACGTGTCTACGCCTACGGTAAATATTGTCTTAATTTGGCTCTTTACACTATTTTCTGATTGGGTCCGGGCATGTTTGGTTATTTTGAGTCATAAGGAGCCGCACATTCGGAGCAGCCTTGCTCCAGCCCCGATCATTTACTGGGCCTCATTCAGAGGGTTTAGGGGGTACTGTCCTCTGCGATCCACAGCTCTTTGTTTTGTTTCGAAAGGATTACTGAACACGTAGCTATAAATTGAGACTGACGATCAGCAAAAAAGTACCGTATTATGGAATGCTACAAAAAGATCATCCTGTGAGGTTTAGCGGACCCGTTTTAACTCAGCGGCTATGTAACCTTGGATCCTAAGTGCAATGGCGTGTGTAGTAGCATCACGGCAGCATATCCATGAAGAGATGTGATACGGGTGTATGTTCGTCAACTAAATACTGGTAGGCAAATACTGGGCTCGGTTCTTGGTTCCAGTGAACATCACGTCGGGCGGGTGCAGTGACACCTGCGAAGCCCATCATTCATTGTCAGGTGATTCGGAAAGTCATCGCAAATGCCTCTGAATGATCTGTGCGTTGGCCAGATCTATGGAGAGGTTTGGCCTTGGATGTGGACAAGATAAGCATGTTTGTTCGCCTATGAGACGTTCCACGGCGATCACTCAAGATTTTGGTGCTGACACTTTTGATACTGGTAGTTTACGAAGCAGAATTCATGAGCTCTCGTAAACTCCTGCACCGCTACCGTCACCACGTGGCTGTACCGACACCCTTACCGCCCTGAATCACTCGGACGGACGAGGCTTTTTTTCTTTCCCAAAAAAAACACTGAGGGGATTTGATTGGATCTGCAGTACCTACCACGCCAATGTTTTACTACTTGACCGCACTGTAGCACATTTCAATTCCTGCTGGCGTGGGCCCAGATGTGTAGCATCCGCGAGTTGCCAACAAGGTAGCAGCTCATCAGAGCCGACCCGGCAATTAACTACCATCACATTAGTAAGTGATGGAAAATTGTGGGGGATTTATTCATGGAAATTGCGGTACGGTAAGTTAGTCGAGGCTCGATTTCGGTGTGAGTACAGTATTAAGAGTGAAAGAGCTGAAGTCTGGTGCTGACCAAACCAAGAATAGGCTAGCGAAGCGACTGCCCATCATTTCCGTATTCGGTCATGAACAACTGGCAGACCCTGTGCGAATTCAAAATGGCAGCCTGGCTGCTGGCGGGCGGCAGTCTATCATACGGTATCCGACGACAATTGAAGAATTTTCACGCACAGGAAAAATTTGCATCCCGGGATTTCGTTTCTGCGCGGGGTTAGTTGGGGCCTGTAGGTGAGGCCCCCGTGCTTAGCGAAAAGCAAACTTCGATCGAAAGGATATAGATCCAGGTCTATCTCCATCAGTCGCCAATGCATGACCCTCAATCGCCTACTGTACCAAGCTCAACCCAGGGTTTCTCCGAGTCGCATACCATTCCTATTGTCGTATTATCATTGTACTGTTCTTGTATAACCTAGCAGGAAAATGGGTTGAGCGAGAATTAAATTTGCCCTGTGGTTGGGGGAATGGCGTTCTGCTTCAAAAAGGGCACAAGCTAGCGAAAGAGGAATGGGTAATGAGGAAGCATTCATGATCTCCGCTTTCCGGTGTTCGGATAGTCGAGGCGAGGATCTAGTAAAAGCAAAAAAAAAGACTCTCTCCTTTTTATTGGTCCCACAATTCTGGTTGATGTGGTTCAAGGCCCTCCGGCCATCATCTTGAAGAGGATAAGGAAAGGAAAGGGAGGGGGAACAGTTACGGGTAGAGTCTCATGACGGAGTGGTATGATTTTCTTGATTGCTACCGTATCGATAGCATAGGGCGAAACCGAGAAAAACGCAAAGATGTACGTCCATAACGGGAATTTTGTGTGGGGAGGGGGCCGCTAAGCCCCCGGTACGGCGCTACTGTTTATAATACAGGACTTGGACGTGCTCTGACGCGGCTCATCCTTTTCTGGGGAGCTAGGCGAGACCACCCCAGCTGAGAATCATCCGCCATCATGGAACATGATTGGAGGATTGAGCAGTCGGGCTGATCGCTTAATGAGCAGCCGGGCTGTCCGGGTCCAGTCCCAGACAGCTGGATCTACAGTATGCACCCTGCGTCTTCAACCGCCAGCCAGTTTCCTTCTCACCAATCCCATCTCCATCACCCATACTAGTACACATTGGCTGGGCTACGGGTTAATCAGCCAGATACTAGTACTCTATCATATCCAATTTCACCCCACCACTCCTGAGCTGCCAAGGAATCTCTGATCTCGTCACATTATCCTCTTTCGCCGCGATTGCTGGCGACTGAGATATCCTTTCGTTTTGCTTTTTGCTTTTCTATTCCTTCTCTTTCTTTTTTTAAACGGGAAAAGGTGAACCAACTCCCGCTGCTGACAATCATACTCTTCTCACGATATGTCCTGTTTTGTCCCTCTAAGTACATACTGTGTCTAACTTTATCCTACTTACAGAGTCTTCAAGGCTGAAGAGAGAAAGATAGATCATTCGGAGTCAAGACTCCCCGTTCTCTATCGGCACCTCCGACCCATCAATTTCCTAACCCTCTGCATTCTCACTTCTTATGTTTTATCCACCTAGTCTACTGCTGATCACTTCCCCTTTTGGTCAGGTCATGGCTATACTAACAATTGCATAGCATGAGCCCCGTGCCATTCCTCATTTCCCTTCCACATATTGGGAAAAGGTGGGGGGGTGCGGGACACTGTAAGGCTTTCAGAGAAGCTGGGGTTTTCATTACTCTGCGGCTTTGACCGCTGCCCCCCCCCTCCCAACGAAGATGTAGGGCGAATTTCAGCCGGGCCAGTCCCAGAGGCTCAAATCTCCTAGCAGAGTCACAAACTCAGGTTCGTTATCTTTTGGACCTCTCGTCCCGAACCGCTCCTACATCAGCATTAAGTCTATAAATCCCACCGCTCCCGCTCCTCGCTTATTTGAAAGTCTCCAACTTCGGAAAACTATCTACCACTACCCCGATTCCCCACAATCATAAAGATATATTAGATACTCTCTATTTCAATCATGGCCCACAAGTCCTTGAACTCGATGCCCTCGCATTCCGCACGGAGAACAAATACCCGTACTAGACCTTCATTATCGTCTCCATCCTCAAGTGCTCCCCCGAGCAGTTATTCCTCCTCCACACAACATGTACCTTCTGCTCAAGAGTACATCACATCTGGTCCCGCTTTTGGAATCAATCGAACAGTCAATATCACCGTTGAGGTATCATCATCATCGACTCCTGCATATAATGGTTACGACGTTAGGAACTACGCCCCTCCAGTAACAACCACCTGCTATTCAACTGAGCCCTCCTCTTCAACAAGTTCATACGAGTACAGCATGTATGAACCAATATCAAACTTTCCCGACTACTCCTCCAACCCACCCTCACCCGTGGACGCCATCACCTCATCATCGCCATCACCACCATCACTACCACTTCAAGAGCACACCCCATCCACAAGCAGTGCTGCATCTACAGACTACAGCTACTACGCCTCGGAAGGGTATGCCTCAGATCACCACGGGAGCCAGTCTGAGTACTTAGGCAATCACTCCCAAGGTCAGTATCTGTGTCTACCATTCTCAGAAGATATCTACTAACTGTCAAAGAAAACCAGGCGAGGAGGAGGCAGAGCCCCAGGTCCCACACTCGCATCCCCCGTCGCAGATAATGCTTAGGAGATTCCTCACGGTGGATTCTGAGATGGACTCGTTGGCGTACCTAGCTCGGATTGCTATTCGGCGTGGAGATGTCAGGGATGGGGAAGTGCCCTTGTTGCCGTCTCGGGAGTGGTGAAAGTACTGACTTTCTGTTTCCTGTTTTTCTTTGTGTTCTTTGCTTCTCTCCTTCGTTTTCGTATGGTGTTGGGAATTTTGTGTGATACTATACCTTCCACCCCATTTCACTTCACTTTTCCCTTCCCCGTCTCACTTCTGAGATGGTTGAGTCTCCAGGATCTTCTTCATGTAACTATCTTTATCGAGTTTTCCTTTTCATTCTCGTTTTAGTTATGCAAGCTTTTGGTTATTACCCCTCCATTTCTGTTTAGGCTTTTAGCGAGTTCGGGGGGGGGCG
>Ga0307513_10000994_pt1 | contig 40953 bp, 44 predicted proteins | sample 15_EM_MG_FD_202174 | JGI IMG/M metagenome (GOLD analysis project Ga0307513, IMG submission 202174) | Populus trichocarpa ectomycorrhiza microbial communities from riparian zone in the Pacific Northwest, United States - 15_EM | ecosystem: Host-associated > Plants > Roots > Unclassified | place...
TCCCCAGCAGGGCGTCGAGCTGGGCTTTGAATGCGAATTGGGTTTCGGTATACTGCTCAACTGGCCGAATTGCCCATATAGCCATGGCATGCAATAATTCCGCTGTGATATGCATTTGGCCCCTTCCGGTCGAATCGGGCAAGTTCAAAAGGATCGTGAGTTTGTTGCTCGTGGCCAAGGGAGGACGGGCGGCCAGGAGGAGATTCAAGAACCAGTCCGTAGACCAATTTTTCTCTGGAGTAGAGACTAAACTTTTCACGAGTTCGTTAATACCCGGGTAGAGAGGCGAGGATGGATCAAAGACGCTATGGACAGCCTGGCGATATTGCTCTTGGATATTGTGGCAAAGATGTGGTTGCAGCGCTTCGTCGATACGCTGAAGAAACACTTCGAGCGAGGGAGTGGGTTGTAGTTTCGACATGGTGGAGGATGACTCGATTGCGGAGGTGGAGGAGTCCAAGAGACAAGAACCTTTGTAGAATGGTAATTTGGGAAGTATGAGATCATTGGAAAGACTACCGAACATTGACCCTCGAAGCACAAACGGACATTGGTGTTATCGAAACTTGAAGGGACCCTGACCCTGCTCAGGTGACCAATCAGATACCTACCTCAACATACGGAGAAAGATTTCCCGAACCGTATCGTACGTAGTAGGTTCTTCTATAGTGAGTTCGCCCACTTCTTGCGCTCCAGCCGTCGCTCGGCTTCCATTTCCTGGGCCGCAGCGGCTAACCATCCAGTGAAGCCATCCCGTTCAAATGCCTTTTCAAGTCGCTCCTGCGCGGCGTCCCATGTCCAGTCCTCTCCATCCTGCGAGCCTGTGGCTGACAGTTCCGGGGAGATTGCGGGAAGCACAGAATTAGTTGGGGGCAGGTCAATATCTGGTAAGTTTTTTGCTAGAGTTTTCCGTATCTTGGTTGCGAATTCGTCGACCTATCAATTGTCAATAGCTTGACCTCCAAAATGCAGAGTCTCGCCAAGGCGAGAACTCACAGTATTTATATCCAGATATGATCGCAATGCCAACGTGGAAACGCCAAATACAGCAAGTACTCCTAGAGTCCCAATACCGAAGGCTTTTAGAGCAGACAACGCCCCATTTGAAACTTCGTCGCGCGTCGGCACCGGCACATCCTCCGGCACGAGCGAAGCGAAGCCCTTTCTACGTTCTGAAGGCTCTTCTTTGGTTATTGAAGCATCGGCCGCTCCAGAGCCGGCCTGCATTTGCAGCGCAACAGTGGTGCGTTGACGGCGCGGCGGTGGACGCGCCAGAGGTGAATCCCGACTTAGTGTTAGGACCTTTGGACCTAACCTACGTCTGTAAATAATATAGGCGAGCGGCAGGACCGTGGAAGTGGCCGCAACTGCACCCTAGGAAATTTTGGTCAGTGTCGGGGAAAAAGAAAATAGGCTATGAGCCCACAAGACCATATCCTAGGTATCGCCTGACGTGATTGTTTGTTGATGGCCGCTCATCTTGTGACATACTGCCATTCAGAGAGGGTCGAAGAAGAAACGTCTCAAAAATACGGAATGATGCAGGTCATGAATTAACAGAGTTACTCTGCCACAATTCCATCGAGTATTGAAATATCAATTGGAGACGCGTTCCATAACATGGCAGTAGACAAGGGACAGAGAGGACAAATCATGCTCGATCGACTAGATTAGTGCGTCATCCGTCAAAGTACAAATACCAGACAGCCACTAGATCGCGGTTGGGTCATGCAGGACGACAAGTAGGTACCGCTCATCTGTTGACACTGTCAAAGGTGTTTCGAATGGAAGCGAAGGAGATTGACATACCAGGAGAAATCATAATCTCGTGTCGCTTAGTACGAATACGCATAAATTTGAGATCATCCTGCGAATAGACGCAAAGATAGAATGCAAGCATCAGAACGCTCTCACTACGCTATGCCTCTCAATAAAAATACGTACACCTTCACCTCCATCAACCTCATCCAGCCCTGTTTTACATGCGGCTACTATCCGGCCGACTGCCTTCGCATACTTCTTTCCCTGGTCTCCTTCGAAGACCACACCGGAATGTCGGATGATCGATGGCGGAGTGGCTCGAGATAGTACTAATATCCCTAAGACTGTTCTGTGTGATGAGAGCATTTGGAGGGTGGCTTCTAGCTCTGGCGGGGTAGGCGCAGAGTGAGTGGTGGAAGATGCTCCATTGACCGCTGTCAATGAGCCAGGCATTGTCGTTGCCTGTAGTCCATGAGTATCTGGGTGTATCTTGTTGACGTATCTGACGGAGTGAACGCACCACGTCTCGATGGGAGGTTCCAAGTGAGAACAAATAGATTAGATCGGTTTTGGACCAGTCCCCACCTTTGTGCGATGCATCAACCATGGAGACGCTCCGAAATAATCGAAATATCCGATTCGGACGAATCGGGTGACTCTGGGGGAGAGTCCCATTTCTCGAGAAAATCAAAACAACCCGTATCTGAACGGACAAATACCTCCTCGTTGTTCCGCATGCACGTTGCGCCAGTGTCAATAACGGTCACTCAGCATACGAGTCATTCTCAAAATGTGGATCGAGCCACCGATTCCAGCTCGCGGCCGCACCGACTAAGCCCTGTGGCCGCATCCAGCAGGAGCGGAGCACCAGGTAAAGGCAAAGGTAAGGCGAAGGAAATTACCTCCTCCACCATGTCGCAAGCTTGTGAGAGCAACAGTAGCCAGCGAAACGCCAGCTGTTTGCCACCCGCCTCAGAGGGGAGACCGGACGATCGCTGTACGTTCGCATAACTTCGAGGCAGACCTTCGGCTTATGATATATATATTGAGTTGGCTTTGATGCTCTTACCAGCGAGTGGCCACCTCAGCCACAACAGAGGGAAACATCCCCAACACAACCCGTGCGTCACGCCTGCGTATCCTTCGTTCGCTATCTGACCACAGCACTCTGAATAGGCATCACCCGCTGTTCACAGCATAAGGACGGGCACTATAATGGAAATTCCAGACAAAGAGTCTGACCACTTGGACGGCGAGCGTTCACCCCGAAGTCACCCCCCGCCCGTCCAGGCACTGGCACTGGTTCAAAAAGTGCCCGCACGCGTAATGCCCTTCGAAGTATCTCCTCAACTTACCCCTCCAGAGGCCCAGATCTTATATTCTCGAGTATCTGACACCGATCCTCCGGTGGCTCGTGAACAAACGTTGGATCTAAACTTTGCGGAGATGGCCCAATTGATGGAAGGACCATTTCCCTTCGTGGAAGACCTGCACCTACCAGACCTACACCTACCCTTTTTTCCAGCCATGGACCCAGTACCAGACCCAGAACCGATTGACCCTTTTACTTTTGCCCTTGCAAAAGTTCTGGAGATCGTCCCTGACGTTCAGCTTGATCACCTCATGGCTCTTGTTCATTCGTATCTCGACAGGGATGGAGAACCCTTCCCCCCGGATCTTCTTGTTGAGCAAATTCTCCATCAGCTACTCGAGAATCCGGATTACCCTAGGATCGAAAAGAAAGGGAAAAAGAGGAGAAGCGCAGAGGAGCCCGCCGCGACTGGGAACAATAGGGTCGAACGGCCCAAGAAAAAGGCCAAAATCGATTATCGCACGACTCAGAGACGCAAGGTCCCTTCGGTTGCTTACAGAAATCTCGCACTGGTGAGAACACCTTCATTCCCATTCTCTTTCCTGTATGGGGGAGGGTTCTGAGTGCCCTCTGACATTTATCTCAGTATCACCTGGGCGTCGCTTTTCCTTTTATCCGTAAAACCTGTCTTCGCAGTATCCTCACGCGCCATCATGACTTCTACGCTCCCGCCTATATTCACCTGAAAGAGCACGGTGTGGACAATGTTCAGATGAAGACCACCGCCACTAAAGGAAGTGCGCGAGCAATGATTGGTCTCGGAGTCTGCGAAGACTTTGAAAGAGAGCGGCTTTGGGTCGAGGAGTGGGCTCAGGGTCGTGAATTCGAGGTAGAGACGGAGATCGACGAGGATGAAGCGGCTGCGGCTGCCAATGGTGTTAATGGTACTGATATTGCAGAGGGTGTCGATGCGAAAGGGAAAGGGAGAGCGAAGGAGGGGGACGTCCCAGAGAGCATAGAGTGCGAAGAGGGTGAAGGGATCGAATGCGGCTGCTGCTTCTCAACCTATGCGATTGTGAGTCACTCCGCTCAATGCGATCGCCTTGGGTTTACTATTCTAACTACTTGTGCCAGGATACAATGATACAGTGCGATGAAGGTCACCTGTTCTGTCGTTCGTGCACGCGCAACTACGCTTCAGAGCGTCTGGGCATGCGCATATCGGCGATCAAGTGTATGGGTCAAGACGGGTGCCCTTCCCTTTTCTCACTCGCTTCACTCAAGACTTGCTTGCCCGAAAAGCTCTTAATGCTCTATGAACGCGTGAAGATGGAAGAGGAGCTCACTGCTGCCGGTCTCGAAGGGCTGGAGGAGTGCCCTTTCTGCGATTATAAATGCGTTATCGAGAACGATATGGAGAGGCTGTTCACGTGCCTGAATGACGATGGCGGGTGTGGTGTTGTCAGCTGTCGGCAGTGCAGGAAACCTGTCAGTAATTGCTTCGATCACCGACCGTATCCGCTGAGCGATTCGTGCAGGATCATTTACCGAAAACTTGCGCTGAGGCCGCTGAAGATAACGTTCTCGATGTGCAACATGCCGTTGAGGAGGCAATGAGTTCGTCATTTCTATTTTGTGGGCACTGCAAACGCCGATCAAGACCGCGTTTCTAGCTAAGGCGCTCATTCGTAACTGCCCAAAGTGCCAGCGACAGTTCCTCAAGGTGCGAGTGACAGTATATTTTGACTCAAGAAGCGTTATGAACGCCTTTGTAGGAAAATGGGTGCAATAAGATGACATGCACAAACTGTGGGACATTGTCGTGTTATATCTGCCGCAAGAAGATTAATGGATACGACCACTTTAATCAGGTGCGTTGCCCTTGCCCCTTTATGGGTACATTTCTAAAGCCGGCTTTATAGCAACCTGGACAGCCATCCCAACAACCAAGCACCAAGGTATGATCGAATGGGTTTGCTGTTGCCAACATGATGACTGACATCCAATGATAGTGTCCGTTATGGGACGGCCCTGGAGGTGCAGGTCCAGAGGCAAGGCACGCCGAAGAAGTGAAGCAGGCTCGTGATCAAGCCCTCGAGGAACTGAAGACGAAAAACCTCGACAGTGTGGACATCGACAAAATCAAGGTGGATGTACCTGTAGCAGGACCCTCTCGACCAGTTATGCCAGCCCCACTACCTCGCCCGTGGTTGGGAGCACGGGTTTTCCCTGCGGGGCCTCCTATCAACCCACCAGCCCCGCGTGTACTTCCCGTTGCCCCTCAGCCCGCCCCGATCCCTGTATTACCACATTACCGTGATGCGTTTGGCGGTGATGCGTTTGGCGCCGTGGATCCGTACTTTGGTGCATACAACCTTCTACCCCTTCCAGCAAACTTTAATGCGTATCAACCCCTCCTTCCTCAAGTACCTCTTCAACTACCGCCAGCTATAGCAACTGCTCCACTCCCGATTGTCCAGCCAGTCGTCGCTCCCCAGCCTGTTTACGCGAGGGCCAAGAATCGGAGACGGACGGACTATGCGGACCTTGGGAATAGGACAAATCCATATATGTGAAACCTCTTCTATGTTTGATCTCTCTCACGTCGTATCGGGAGTGCATATGTTGTGAAGCACGCTGCTTGGCGGGGACACTAATGGCTTTCCACGGGTGCCTGATATCGGAATAGCTCGATTTCCCAAGGTTTTCTCTTATGTTGACGGGTGGACACACCGAATTCCGTTGAAGAGTTCTTGAATACTAATGTAGCTAGGTGCCAGTAATATTAGATATGCGTGCGGCAAGGGGACGTTGGCAACAGCGTTCAAGCGATTTTATCGATGTAACCGGGGAGGGACGGGGAGGGATGGGGAGAGTGTCAGAATTGAACGCCACCCCGCCACCCGGGCCCGGCATGCATGGTTTCAACGGAGGAACCGGCCACTACCAGGCGCGTCCTGAACCGCATGCAAACCCTCCTTATCCTCCTTGATCCTCAACCTCTCGAACGGGCGCGGCGCTGAGGCGATCAATAGCCGTCCTCCACCACTGCTCCCTACAGCTGATGCTCTTGACTGGGCTCCCAGACGATATTTTGCTGTTCGTTGCGCGTCATCTATTCGTGTTTGATCTTTTCAACTTGTCTCTGGTGCGCTCTTCCGTCGACCCGACGCCACGTTTCTTTGACACCTCCGACGACGTGCCAATAGACCTGCAGAATATTCTATTATCTCGCCAAATCCTCTGCAGCGTATTGGCGTCATGCGGTGGCTCCAGCACATCTCCCGAGAGTGGCGAGCTTCTCGGCGTTCACGGCACAAGAGCTTGCGGATGCGGCAAAAAGATACCAGTACTTTATAGCCGACTTGCTCTACGGTGTTCCAGTTATCCTCAAGACAGTCACATTCGAATATATGACCCATAGCAGCGCGATGACATCGGCACCTGGTACGCGGTGGCTCTTCGCGACCTCGACGGCAGATCACCCTCGGTCCGAATTTCAAGATTCCAAATCGATCACGGTTTTATGTGTCGATCTCTGGACGGGACAAGTCATTGGCCGAGTCGATATTCCGTGGGAGAGGGATGATCACCTTCTCCACTTAAACGCTCAGGCAGTCGACGCAGACACGATAGTCCTCTCTCTCGCTAATTTAGGCGCAAAACAGTAGGTCTCTTTCCTGGCCACTTGCGCCTGAAAATTTATCCATAGTTCCCTAGTGAACGTCTTCTTTTCTATCAAGTCAGGTTGTCTGAGGTGGAGGCAACACTGAATGCGGTGTTCCAACTTCTGAGAGACATCGAATTGCCTTTGGATGGGCCTCGGCTCCGCTTCATTGTGGATGGAGATTATGCCGCTCTGCAAAGCCGTTCGCAAACGGAACGTGGATCGGATGCAATTACTCTCCGTATCTTCAACTGGACTAAGGAATACCCTTCATGGATTGTATATTGTCCGCCGGTACGTTGATCTCTCTCCCTCCCGTTCCTAGATTGACATGTGGAGGTAGCAAGGATACCGCTTGCGACATTGGACGATCTCTAAAGGGTGCCTGCTGACCTTCCTTTCCACGAACCTGGGGCCGAATCCTGAATTGGTCGCTCATCGTATTGTAGAAGGTCGGGGCGGCAAGCTCTCGTTGGACGGCTATCCCGTGGGACTACCGTTTCAGCACCAGGGATCCACTCTCACCTCACCTCTACTGGCCTCGGCCTATGTCGACGATTACAGCTTCCCGCGTCCGACTATCCAGGCGGTGCTCTGTCAGCGATCCTCTAACTACCATCGGTCGCGGGACAGTCCATTGGGGACTATGATCCAATATTACTCTCTGCCGGTCGGCGATGGCCTTTATATGTCTCATTCATGCTCAGTGGAGAAGGACATCGAGAACGTAGCCTACCGACAAGGTATTGTATGGGCGGCATCGGGTACCACTCTACAATGTCACTTTGTCCATTCCGATCTCGACATGATACCATTCAATGTATGTAAAGCCCCCCAGCCGTCCATCATTCAGTTCGATGCGGAGGCAGGTGTAGTTTGGCACTATCCTGTCCCCTACACAGAAACAGCATCACCAATTCGACGACAGGTTGTTGTGAGGTGGTATTGCTGATAAAATATATTGTTTCTAGATAGCGTTTTCCCAGGCGAGACATGAGTTCTGCCTCATTTGATATTTCCTGACGTTTCATTTGATGGCCGGTGACAGTTGAGAGTTCACAAACCATATAGCAGCAGTTTGACATAAGGACCGGACTGTACAATCTACTGGATATTTAGTGAGAGAATAGAAGGCCAAAGTGTGATCTCTCTGATTCTGTGCAGTTCATTGAAGCTCCAGCTCCAGATGAATAGTAGGCGTGATTCCGTGCGAGGTGCAGGTAGGACGCCTCACGGGTCATTATCTATTTTGACACACACCGTAATTTCACCATAATTTTTGAATACCCTGTGAGCCAATATTAGTCGTTGTTCACACTCCAACCATGGACTGCTCGCTGCCACATGGCCCTCTACGGCTGTAGGTAAACCACAATCATGACAGGGCTTCACTGCTATTGAAGGTCAGTAGCGAGGGCGCCGCACATCACGGGGCAATCCTTTCTCCAATATATGTTTCGCCGTCGGTCTGACACTCACTGTGACAGCAATAAAAAATGGTCCCCACTCCAAATGGTTTTAGCGGTATGAAATATAGACCGCGAAAATCTTTACCACTAGGCGCACGCTTATTCGGCAGGCATTGTAAGACGACAAGTGGGCATCTAGGAACCGGGACTCTCCTTTCCTCTTGGCAAGTTCGACTGGAACGTCGACAGTTGATGTGATCTCGTTTACTGGAAACTTGATTAACGCTCGGCCTTCAGGTTTGCGGCCGGTGGCAAATAGGTTTAGGTTGTATTTGGCAACTGATCTAGACTCTGATCTAGATTCACACCAGATGCTTTGTGCTCCCCGAGAATTACAGAACGACAATCTCCTCTGGAGGTGCCTGAATGGGGACACCGGGATTTTCTACATAGCATGGCAGTGTAGTCCCACACCCATACATCCGCACTCCCCCGCTCCCACAGCAACGCTCGTGCTTCAAGAACCCCCTCGCACCAAGTCCACTCACAACACCTTCGTCTTCCCTTCAACGGTGGAGCCCGACATGCCGAGCGACGGACTTGCATTCACTTTCACCAAGGGCATTCGTGCAGGGGTTTGTGTCAGTGGTCTTCTCATTTCCTTGAGGACGAGAGGCTGACCTGCCTTCTAGGTCATGGCCGCCATAGGAGTCCTCGGGGCCGTCACAACCTTTGTCCTACTTATCCACCTGATTTATATTACCTTTACTCCGATCGTCTCACACTTTCAATACCTCCGCCCAAGAAGAGGTCCGCCACCTCCAGCAAGTCCTTTCGCAGATCGGAGGTTTATTTCGGTGTGATCTATTTCCAGTTTTACAAACAAAAAACTCATCTATTATAGGACAACCCGTCTATTGCCCCCCCCAAAACTCCCATAACTCCATCTCAAGGGCGCTGGCAAACGACGCCAGAGGAGCGCATGTTTCTCCCTATGCAACTGGGGTTTGTACTTCATTCTGTGTGTATGTCTATATATATTGATCAGCATTGCTGCAGAGTCTTCATCATTTGCCTCTTCTTGTCCGATTTCGTGCAAGCCGTGGGAGTGTCGATCCAAGCACGTTGGGCGCATCTGGGAGGGATCGAAGATGGAATGGCTTGTTGGATGCAAGCTGGTCTTGTTACTTTCGGAGACGTCGCTAGTGGGGTATGGTGAGCTGAGCCGGGCCTTACACCTCAAAGGACTACCTGACGGGATTCTAGGAACGCAATTATCTCTGTCCACACTTTTTCCACGATTTGTCTCGGGAAACGAATGACCACTCCCATACTCGTCATTACCCTCATTGGCGGTTGGTACGTGCTTTACATCGGTTATTCCCTTTGTTTGGTAACAAGCCTTCTCTTCAGGACCTTTCCAATTATGATGAATGTCATTGGGACAGCTGTCATTGGGAAGTATTTGAACAGAGGCCCGTACTATGGTGTGGCTGGAGCTTGGTGCTTCATCACTAATGCATACGACCGAGAACGAGCGTTACTGCATTACGGGCCTGTGCGTTACTTAAGTGGTCGCGACGAATGAGTGTTGACATCGGGTTATTAGATGCTTATTGCGGCCATTATCATCACGCTGATGTATATTCCAGTCTGGCTTACGCTTCGTGGAAATCTGCTGATAACACCAAGCAAATCCGGGTACCGGTTCACGTTCCGATCAGCTTCTCCATCCATCGCCACCGGATCTACCCAGAGTGGGGGCAATTCGCCTCAAGCAAATCTTCGTAGAATTGCGAGGAAGATGTTGTGGTACCCCCTGGCATACAATATCACCCTCCTTCCCGTCTTGATCTGCAGGTTCATACAGCTCGGTGGTCAGCGCATTCCTTTGCCTGTTCTCTTGGGGTGCATTACATTGCTCTTCTGCATGGGGATTAGCAATGTGGTTATCTACCTTTTCACTCGCAATTTGGGTGGGAGAGCATGGTTTGCTGGACCGTTGTTAGCCAATCGGGACAACATGGAAATCTTTGTGGAGAGGACTACGATCAACGAGCTGGGACCAGTTCCTGACAAGGGAAGAATACGGGACAGAGCAAGCCATATTAAAGGCCACTCCACGCCATGGCATTCAGACGTGGTGGTAATCTCTCCCTCCTCCACGGGAACTTTCGATTCCAGCAGAGGAGCGAGAGCCACAAAAGTTGAGCAGGAGGTACCGCCATCTCCTACACCTACAAAGGTCTGTATATTTTCACAAGTAGAAGTTCCTGGATCCTGAAAACCGTCTTTAGTGCGATTTCCTCCACGACCTCGTTTTCAAGCCCCGTACCCCCGGCTCGTCCGATTCACCAAATTCTGACCATGGAGGAGTCCGTCTGGAGAGCGTAGGCACTTATAACTACGATAAGGATAGCCAGCGAACATTTCGGGATACCTTATGATCTATTGATAGCGGGTAGCTCTGTCTAGACTATATTCTTGTAATCGAGTGTACACCGACTCACACAGAATGGTTTAATTGCCTGTAATATCACCCTTGCTTTCCGACCTTTCAGGTGTCTTGTGAGGTCCCAACATACTGCAGGTGGGTGACAAAGACATCGTAAGTTCGCATCACCTCTCGAACTAGTTTTGCAGCCATCATGAAATGGGCCAGCACATCTACACTCGTCTATTGGGGGCTTACTCTGCTCGCTGTTTCCGTACACGCACGGTCCATCCCATCCGGACAGCAAGTTATCGCGGCGGAGGCGGCGTTGCAATATGAAAGCTTGACTCATGATCACTCTGGAGAAGTGCGAAGGTACGAGTCGAGCCGTGGAATTTGGCGACTCCTCAATGTGAGTCGTGTGCCGATTGGAATCAGATCGTTGGGTGCTTACGACTGGAATTCAAACTATACTCTCCAGGAACTGGACGTCGATGTTTGGGCATCTACACCTGCATATATCGATGCGTACTTTCCGCACAAACTCGACTCCCACACAAAATTGACCGCCTATCCCTATACGGTTCTTCCTCTAAATGTCTCATCCGTCCTCGAAGCGTCAATAAGGGACGCCAAAGTCTCTCCAAAGCCGTTGGTGCTTCCCGACTTGAAGTCATTGAACAGCACATTCCACTCGGATTACCACTCTTCGGAGGAAATATCCACTTTCCTCCAGGAGTTAGCGAATACATTCCCAACGACTACCTCCTTGTTCCATATAGGCAACTCTTATGAGGGGCGACCGATCGAAGGCGTCAAAATTGTCAAACCAAAGCATGGAAAGCAGCATCGCCCCTTTGTCATACTTGGTCCACAGCATGCAAGAGAATGGGTTGCTGCTTCCACCTCGTTGTATCTCGCTCATGCATTAGCCGTTGATCCCTTGGAACAACACCCTGATCAAGCGGGATTCACCCTCGGGCACCTTCTGGATCTCTTCGAATTCCATATTATCCCGAACCCTAACCCAGATGGCTATGAATATACGCGTACCAATGACAGGCTATGGTACAAGAACAGACAAATTGTTTCGCACGATGGAAAGATTGACTGCACAGGCATTGATATGGACAGTAATTGGGTAAGAGCTTGCCTTGCAGCATTATAAAGCCGAGTTAATGGTCTCCGCACAGGGATATAAGTGGCAAAGGGCCCCAAATCCCTGCTCGCCTTCGTACCCCGGTACTAGGCCATTCGAGTCCCTTGAGGTCAACGCTCTTGCCACCTATCTTACCCACAGAATTGGTGGACCAGGTAGGGCCGTTGCATTCCTTGACTTGCGAGCATATGGACAAATTCGTACGTTTATTTGCACCCGATCACCCTAAGATGTGTTAACACCCGCGACAGTCTCCACACCATATTCTTACAGTTGCGATTATTTTCCACGTGATGCGGAGGATCTCATCGAAGCCGCGATGGGAGCTGCTCAAGCAAGCTTCAAAATTCATGGACATCAGTTTACCACAGGTCGGCTGTGTGAGACACTGTACAGGTATATAATTCCTGTATTGACATTTGTAGAATGCATTAAGTCTAACTCTATTCAGTGCTCCAGGGAATGTCATCGACTGGACATATGCAATCGAAGGAATCAAGTACTCGTATGCAGCACATCTTCGCGACACAGGCACCCATGGATATTTGATACCAAAAGGTCTGTGATTGCTTACCCTCTTTTTGGCCTTACACCTGTACTAAACGACAACCAGAATGGATCCGGCCAACTGGAGAAGAGACGACGGCATTGGTCGATTATTTTGCTCGTTTCATTGCCAAGGATACCAAGGTGCTAGGCTGAGGTCGTGGAGACATTTGTGGCGATGTGCTGTGGAAATCTTTTGATTTCATCATTGTAATTGTCAATCACCATATGCAGTCCAGGGCAATCAAATAAACGGCATGTTGGGCATTGGTCCTCAGTTTCAGGTTCGTTGGGCATTGGCACAGGGTGACACTTAGCCAAGAAATTCAATGGAAATTCAATGGAAATTCAACGGTTGATTCAACAGCATTTGCAAGAGTTGATGAGCGACCGCCTACAGGTTCGGCTAGCGTGCTGGGCTGAAGCCCGGCAGGATTATACTACGCAGTAAATAAATCACACATAACGGAAATCATATATGGTCAAATTTTACTACTGTCGAAAGCGTGGGTGGAACTTGGAGTTGCTGAATTTCGACCCAAAATTGGTTGCACTGATAATGAACCGTTACCTGTTGCTATCTATCACGTGGAACACCGGTAAATGAAGCGGCCCGGGTCCACTTGAATCCTGCACCTGCACCACCACTTCAGCCCATACAAGGAGAGCAAAGCGACGCGACCATGGACTCGTTCAGCTGGTCTGACTCTTTCAGGGCCACTCTTGGCTCTTGTCTCCCCTGTCTCAGTCGCGGCATTGATTCAGACGATGAGGTCGACCAACAATCTGGCCGCGGAGGTCCGCGTTCCGCACGGGACGAGCTAGAGCGACTCCTCGATGAACCGATGACCGATCATGAAGCCGAAACCATGTCGTTACATTCGAACATCGGAGGTGCACGGCGCAAGAAGAAGACCAAGCGAACGCACAAACGCATACGTATACTCGGCGTTGACCTCTTCGGAAGGCGACCAGTACCCGCCGAGGAGGATGAGGAAGGTGGGGAAGAGCCTACTACAGGGTCCAGACCGCGCACCATTTCCACGTCTACTCTTGACTCAGACGCAGCACCTCTTGCTGATGACGCTATAAACGATTTTACCACGAGGGCGCAACGGAGGTGGGCTCCTGGTGTCACAGACGAGCAATTAGCTGCTGAAGAGGAAGCCGAACGTGGGCGACTCGAAACGGAGGAGCGCAGAACTCGGCATGCGGAAAGGCGAGAGTTGAAAAGGCTTGCTGAGATGGGTATTTTCAACAATCACCAGAATTCCGATGAGTTTGAGGGGTTCGTTGGTAGTGGGAGTGGGGTATCGCCTATTGCGGATGAGTTTGGGCCGTTCGTAGGTAGCCAGGCCAGCAAACTATCAGCGCAAAGTGAACAAGAGGATGAGGGAATAGCCGATTTCGATGCTGTGGCATATACCATGAAGCGCGGAACGGGGCAAAACGGCAGCCCCCATTCTCGAAAGCATTCTCGCACTTCGGCGTCATTGTCAACAGAAGAAGATCGACGCCGAACACAAGCTTCCAGTACACCCGTGCCACCTAGCAATTTCGAAGGTCAAAGGACGCCCGTCTCCAAAGCCTCGAAGTCCAAACAACGGAAATCGGACACGCTCTCAGCATCAAGCGCTACTAAATCCGGAAGCTCGAACCGCTCTAAACCGTCCCACGGTAGCACGCCGTCGACCTCCTTGCAGTCACCCAGCGTGCCACCTTCACCTTCGGTTCGGTCTAGAGCACAGCCCGAGGCAGAGTTCGAAGGTTAGCGATGCTTTTTTTCGCCTGTATCTCATATTCTAAAAGTGTTTCTGATAGGCATCCCAGGTGGACGCTTCACTGCACGTGACTTACTACCACCCAGCGCAACTACGTCTTCCTTCCCTTCGACAGGATTTGGTGGATCGCGACGTCCCAACTCGGGGCTAGGGGCGAGCGCTGGAGTGGCTCTCGCGAACCGAGGCGACGCATAAATTATCAAAAGTGGTCAACAACCCGCATTAAATGATAATGACTGTTGCCCACACACTTATGACCTTGATGCCCAAGACTTGGTTCAACTGTTGGATTTTGTGCGTGCCATTATCAGAGGTATCTATGACATCCAACGTACCATCCGTACTTTCACTATGTCCGTACTTGTCTGACACAATTCAAGACCCCTTCACGAACCACTGCAGAAGAGACAGCCGCAATGAAATAGTATAACAAGGTCCTGGTCATCACAATCACGACGATTCATATCGTATTTGATAGTCCTACTTTAGTTGAGCCCCATACTAAGCCAACATCCTGTTGATCAATTGCTTCACTCCTGGCATCCAGACAGTAATGTCATCGCCGCCATGTGCACCTTTTGTGAGCATCTCTAAATGGATCTGTAACGCGAGTTGGGGGTTTCGTTCTTGGAATGCTGTGTAGATAGTTAATATGTTGATATGTGCAGCTCGCGATCAGCCTCAGACTGCGTACCTTGATACAAGCCAAAGAGTTGTTCCACCACAGGCATGGAAAGCGTCGCGCAGTTAAGTGAATCGAACAGGATGTTAAGTCGGCGTTCAGTATCTTCAGCTAGTCGTTTTGGCTGGAACGGAGTTAGGATCGGCACCTTCAGTGACTGGAAATCGAGGACGCACCCCAGTGGCTTTCAATTTGTTCAACTCATCCGTGAAAAGCTGATAAATGGGTTTCACGGAATCGGGAATATGGGAACGATCTCCAGGAGCTGGTCGACAGTCAGCATACACTCAAAACATCTTCAAAGCAAGGACTCACGATACTTCGGTCCTGCTGGTTTCGGCGGAGGTGCAGGTTGAGCAGGAGGTGCCGCCTGGACAGGCGGAGGTGTGGAGGCCACTTCTGGTGGAGGGGCATAAGGGCTACCACCGGGAGCGGAAGGTGGAGGCGCCGATCGGATGGTTGGTGGCGCTCCAGCCGCCCTTGGAGGCGGGGGGGCCCGATGGGCCGGAGGCGGGGGAGTCGAGAGTCCCATCCCACCAGAAGGCGGAGGTGCGTAGGGTCCTGGTTGGGCATTTGCCTGTGGAGCATATGGGTTGGGTGCCGCATTCAAGGGGGGAGGGGCGTAAGGGCTTGCTACCGCTGCAGGTGGAGGGGGCCCCCCTCCTGGCGGTCCCACAGAGCCCGGACGAGGGGCGTAGGGACCAGTGGCCGGTGGTGGCGCGGCCGAAGGAGGGTGGGCTCCGTAAGGGTTCTGCAGTGGCCCGGCGGAACCAGGACGAGGACCGTATCCGACGTGGTGTGGAAGAGCGGCAGGGGGGAGAGGGTGCGAGCCTGCCTTTGGTGGAGGCGGGACGCCAGCCGGTGGTGGAGAGGACCCGATTCCACGACCGGTTGGTGGGAGAGTGCCAGCTCTAGGCGGAGGCGGCACCGAATGACCCGCAGCAGATCCTGCTCTTGGAGGTGGAGGGATACCGCTGGGCGTGTGCTGTGCTGGCTGCATGTACGAGGGAACACCAGGGGCAGGCGGTGCATTCGAGTATAGGCTCGGGATAGCCGGTCGTGTCGCTGGGGCTAAGGGCTTTCTATCCGCGACGATGGGTGCATCATTCCAACCGGAAATGTCTTTTCGTTGTGCTGCTGGAAGCGGAACGCTCATATTGGAAGGGGTCGGCACGCCACTGGTTGGTGGAGTGATTCCTGTGTTGAAGAAGCCAGCAGGAGGAGGTACCATAGGTGCCGGAAGCGCGTTCGGACCAGGAGTACGACCATACGGAGATTGGTATGGTGTATATCCGCTACCGGTCGCGCCACCATAGCCATTCGTATGAGGTGCTAGCGGGACTGACGTAGGCGCACCTCCTAAATGAGCATACGGCGTGGGACCCGGGTGAGTGCTGACTGGAGGTACGCCATAGCCATATGAGGGAGCTGGCGGCAATCTCGATGTATTTTTACTGGGGACTGCCGGGGTTGCGGTTGAGGTAGCAGCAACGGGCCGTTGTGCTGGTGTTTCCTGGCCAGCTGCAATAAGCAGCCTCTCCCTTCCGATATCGAACAAGTCTTCCTGGTCATCTGTACCCTTGTAGTCCTTCGGGGTCAAAGCGAGGTACTTGACGGCCAGGTCCATGAGCCCCTGAGTCGCCAATAAATCCGCGTACTCGAAGTACCGGTCATAAAGAGAAGCAAGCTTATATGTCCTCGCTCCAGTCTTCGCCACGACTTCTGAGGTGGTAGGTTGCTCCATCTTGGTATCGACGTACTTGACGGCGGCACGGAAAATGGTGACCTTTTCGATGAAATTTTGAAGGGCTTCAGCATGAACTGTGTACCGAGAGGCACTTTCGGCGTCGGCACCCGCGGCTTCCTCTTCTTCCGCCATTTCCTCCACCCAGATATTGACGACTTTCTCGAGCCTGCCAGCAGCGAGATAACACAGTGTGGCATGCTTCCTCAAATGTTTGGCCTTGCCTTCCGCATCGTCCACACCACTGGTCTTGACCAAGTGGCCCTGGAACTCCAACCTCAATCCCAGCTGCTCGACCAATGTCGCAAACTCGTCGGATAGGGCGTATGTGCACAAGATAACAAAAATCACCTGCCATTCTTTGAGATCCGCATTCTGGACGATATCGGCGAGATCATTGCCAACGATCGATTGGAAGAGACGAAGGTAAGGCAATGAGACAGTGCGGCGTTCAAAGTAAGCTGCTTGAGTCGTCTTCAATAGCTCTGGCCCGCCTTTGGCTGCGAGCAAGATGGCGTCGCTGAATCGCTCCGCATTAAGGCAGAGCGTGACAGCAGAACCGAAATCCCCCAAGACCAATGCCTTGGTAATGAGATGGTCGACGTTAGATTCTCCATCAGGATAGATCTTGAACGTGTGGCTCTTGAGCACCTCGGAAGGTGCGGTCGACGAGAGCGGCGAGCCTTGCGTCGCAGCCACGGAGGATCCAGCAGATGGATCGACGTGTGGAACACGGAGGTGGTCGGGGATGGCGCTAGGAATAGGCCCGAGAGAGCTGAAGAAATCGGCAGAGGCATCTCCAGCAGCGGGAGTGCCGGTAACATCATCCCCAAAGAGGGAACTGCTTTCGGTAGGTGCTAGCCCAGTAGGTGCCGCCTCGGGCGTCATGGTCGCTTCTGACCCATTGAACGCGACAGTAGATGCCTTATAGGAAATAGAAGTTCCAGATTCTTCAGTGGGTGTGAACGGTGACTGTTCAAGAACTTGTGCGCGAGACTGCGCTTGAAGTGTTTTGATGGCTTCTTCGACCTGTTGAATGATCTGATCCTTGGAGTAGCCGAGAAGGGCGATGAGTTCGTCTTTTGAAGACGTGTCAAACAAGCTTGCGAGCGCTGACCAGGTGGCGGCGGTATCCTTGTCGGCAACATGAGACTCGCTGTTCGCCTTAGCGAGGGAAGCGAGAGCTGCGGGATCACTAGAAGCGTTCTCGAGCTTCTTGGCCTGCAAAACGATGTTGCTCTCGGTGACCACCTTATGAATGTGGACCGAGCTGCTCTGATTCTGGCCTGGTGCACCCGGGAGATTGTTGACTGTGACAAGGATTCCACCATAGCCAAAAGTGGCAGATATGGGACGATGTAACCATTTGGGGGGATGCTTCAAGCACAGAGAGCTTTCAAAGTTTTGGTGATAGCTGGGGTTGAAAATATCATCCGAGGAACTGGCTATCGGGGGCTCCGGAGCTACTTCCTGCGTCGATTGAAGAGAGTGAATTCCGATGCTACCGTCAAACGAAGCGACTGCCAACAAATCGGGATTACGCGGGCACCATTCCACTTGGAAAGCCCAATTCGACGCAACAGACGCCTGTTTGCACGTTAGAAGGAAGGTGGACCTCTGGTCGTGTAAACGCACCTCGCCAAGGATCTCTGCTGTGTCAGGGTTCCAGGCCAACGTTCGTTGGTCCTTACCGCAGGAAAGCAGGAGATTTGCGTCCTGCTTACACCATGATAACGAAAGGATACCTTTGTCGTGACCACTCAGGATCTGAACAGTCAGAAGTTAATCACCCATCGATACTACATAGGACGCTACACACTTTTTCGGGAGCACGAGCATTCCGCAAATCCCAAAGCATGATAATAGGTGAAACATCATCCTCTGATGCTGTGACGAGACGAGTACTCTGAAGGCGACGAGTGTGAGCGCGGCTCAAGACGAAGTCGACATCGTACATTTTCAGGATGCCAGGCAATGGCACTTTGTCCCCTTCGACTGGTCTGCGTAGGCCCACCGGCGCCGGAATAGGTGAGCGCGACAACTTCCCGCTTGCCTCGTAGATCCCAGACGACAGTATAGCCAGTGCTGCTCGACGATGCAAGGATTTGCTGTGCAACGCTATTCCACGACAGAGAGGTTATCTCATCCAAACGAGTACTACGGCCGCCAGGGCTGTACGGGGTTGAGGGGTCCTTCAAGTCCCAGATCCAAATCTGAAGATAACGCAAGAATATAGACCATTAAGAACTGTCATTAAGAACTCGAAAGAGTGCTTTGAAAGCTATAGAGAAAGTGCCTTCAAGCCTACACTGACCTGACCATTAGTTGCACCAGAGGCGAGCAGGGTTTTTGCGACGGGGTTGAAATCGAGACCGCGAACAGGTCCATCGTGGCTTTTGCTCTTCATAACAAGAGAGTCTGAAGGGCTGGAGGAGTGTCAAGACGATACGTGTGCATGAAAGGTTCGTTGCCTACTCGTCATTGGCGAGAATCTTAGTGGGATCCCAGAGAGCAAGCTCGCCGCTCTCCATGCCAGCTGCTAGTAGGCCATGAGGGTGAGCAGCTTCAGCGGCACCCCAAGCGAGTCGATTGAACCTGCAACTCGTCATCGGCCATGGTCAACGGGGGAGTAGCGACGAGAGGACACACCTGGCCTCGACAGAGACCGAGGCTGAGGGCGAAGGGTGACCGTCGCTGCCAAGGTCGTATTCTGCGCGATCGAGAAAGTTTGGGGTCCATATTTCGAGGCGCGACTCGTCTGAGAAGGAAGCGTCGAGAGCGCCGGCGACGGTACCGGTAGCGAGCTGTGGGAGATATGCAGCAGGCGACCAGGCGAATGTCGATGTCCTGTGGACTTCCTTGAGCTTCATCCTTGCCACGTCCGATTCCAAAGTTTGAGTCCTTTGTTCTCAGCCTATCGTGTCCTCTTCTTTCCCAGGCCTGAAAGTTATCGTATAGAACATTCTCTGTGCAAATATTGGACAAATTTTAGTCACCTTAGCGTCGGTTGTCGTAGATCCTGGGCACAACTGAACCGCACCGACCAGCTGCAATCGGTTTTTTGGCTTTTGCAGATATCAAGGTTCTACCCTGCAACATATTAAGTAATTCTAGGGACATTCCTATAAACGAGGTAGAGCGTCGTGGGCGATAACCCGGCCAGGTACACCGCAGTTCGACTCCGAGGGAAAATCTCTCTCGTCAAACGCATGCAAAGGCTCAAAAAGTCACCGTCCGCTTGAAACGACAATCCTAGGATGCCTCGGATGCCTCCCCTTCTACCGGTCTACGTTTGTTCGCTTAACCCCCTCAAACAGTGTCTTACCAACGCGACAACCAGGACATATGGACCTCCCCCATGACTGTTGCCCTTTAACTACCTTTAATGGATATCTGGTGGTCTTTGTTAATTGTCTCCCGTTGCCGCCTGCGCGGCCTATGGGAACTTGATGCTGTGCACCATTTGTGGTGGTTTATCGGAGGAGGAATTTCTGCCATTGAAGGAAATTGGTGCCATTGACGTTGATCGCCTATGTAGCCGTATGGATTCTGGAATCCACAAGCCCCATAATCAGATCATCTGGTCCTGTTTGCAACGAACAAGACCTTACTCGATTTCCAGGTCCTTGTAGGACTGTCCATTCCTTCTATGGCAAACCATACGCACTTCGGTCACAGCAAGCTCCAACCCCTTTTAAGTGCCGTTCTTTCTCGGTAACCAAGTTCTGCGGCGTTAACCTCACACCGTCGCTATGCTATCCTTTATGAATTTGATACTCAAATGGGTCGTACTCGGCTTCCTTCCAGCTGCAGTACTTGCAGCGAACGCCTGCGTAGCACCCCTTCGATCGGGCTGGTGCTCCTATGAGTCAGTCGTTCTGTTAACATCATTTTGTTGACTAATTCTTCCCTAGGATGCGGAAAATCCGAGCACCTTCTCAGATATCACAAGTTCTGCAGGCTGAGCAATCTTAATCTAAACCCTAAGGCATCCGCCTAGTATGCGTCGACGAAAGTAAAGGCAGCGCGCAGCTTTTTGAGATTGGTGTTGAGAGTACCATTATCCATTGCCTGAAGCTGCCTCGGTATTTAGGATCATATTCCTCCTGGGGCCTATATGCACGCGTCTCTCAGGTTGGGACGAAACAGTCCAGGGTCTAGCACTTGATTTTGACTTCCACAAGAGCCCTTAACTAGTTGGCGCGTGTCCATCATGCGTCTCCGGTGCTAACGCCCCCACCCAACGCGCTCGGTACATATACCTATCCTTATTCGACACGGCAACAAGCGCGCACAAACCTCTGCTATAATCAACGTCTTCTTGCAAGCTTCTAAACGAGGGTACAAGGCCCCATTTCAACAGCACAGGTTGTTTTGGCGTGAGGGACATCGTGGACAACATCGGGGACGCCGTATCTGACGCGGTGGATGATGGGGCACAAGATGCGGGCGACACCGCTGGTCCAATTGTGGACATTGCCTCTGGTGCTATCATGAACTTTGTTGAGGCGGTCGGCGGTGACACCTCTTCCAAGTGAGCACGAGTCGATAATGGCCTCATTTTGGTACTAACATTCTTCAGCAAGGACACTGAGAAACACTCGGTCTGGTCGACATCAACCGACAATCCCTGCCTTCACTGAGTCGATGAGCTGCCCGCCTAGAGGCAACCTTCCTGGCCTCGACGCGCCCCTTAGTGTTAAGACGACCGTAAAAGCTCAGGTCAAACCTTACGTTGGTTTCACGCTCACCGGCTCTATCGTACCTCCGCAGATTGACGACAGCCTTTCTGGGAGCGTCAGTTCCACATTCGGCATCGCTTCTATTGCCAATGGTACTTTAACAACCCCGGACACGTCCTATTGAGGCAATGATTGCGCAATGTTCGGCTTCCCCGGGTAAGGTACACCGCCAACCACTCCAAAGCAGTTCTTGACGGCAATCTTCTGTTCCCATTCTCACCGTTGGCCCTTCGCGCTGAGTTTGAATGCTCTCGTTAAGGTCTTCCTGGAACTTGCCGCCGACATGACCGTTGCTGCGAACCTCGACCTGCCATAAGTCGAGTTTGTATTAACAAGGGCAAGGGGTTTGCCGATGACGAACCCCAAGAAGCTCCAAAGGATCAAAGTTGGAGCCTCAGTCGATATCGCTGATCGGGTGGAGCCGCACATCATCCCGCGTATCGACATTGGCGCCGAGATCCTCGATGGAGCAGCAAAGTCAACCGTGTGTGACGATATCAACTATCAGCAGGACTGGATATGGGCCTCAAGGCGATGTGACGTTGCCACCTTTGGAAAGCACCTTGGATGATCTTCCCGATCTTAGCCAGGGCGTGACTTTCTTAGTGGGTCTATCGGTATGGACTTGGGTGTCAGCATTAACGTTGGTACTGAGGCCGATTTGGGTGGGTTTCCTTGATTTCAATGGAAGAAGCTCGTTTACTTGCGTTCCTTGTCCTACACCCTTTCTTCAAGGCTGGAATCTCTATCCCGCTCTTCCTTACTTCAAAACCATCCTAGACTTCAGTACATGAATCGCTGGTGAATCAGTCGGAGGTCGAACGTCTGACAGACACAACCCATAGGGCTTTCTGTCCGGTGTGACACGAGGATGACTGGATTCACACCAAGACGGACGGTCTGTCTGTCAGGGCTACGTCTGATCGAGCGCCAACTTCCTGACACTTCTGGCTTGGTCTGTCCAGTCTCGACGGGGCTGAAAATCGACAACGGGGTTCTGTGGTCGACTATCGGTGCCCTATCACCAGTGCCCGCACCACCCGCACCATCCTCCACCCTAAATGTATTTGATTATTGTGCCCACACTCAACTTGTAAGCCAGTCCCGGTTGCATTGTGGCATTGAATGGGTTCACATAATTTGAAACTGCCCTCACTAAAATGAACGAAGGTTGTGCAGGCAGTTGCATGGCGTAAGTGTGGACCATTGGTCGCGGGTGTGGAGACAGGGTAGAGACAGGATTCTCATGGTACCTCGACAATGAAGCCACGTATTCTCGAAGAGTCGTATGTCCTAGCCTTAATGGAAGGAAGCGCGTCCGCGATAAGTTTGAAGTATGCGACTTTTTCTACGAGCTATTACGATTTCAGCTGGATGCTCTACTGTATTGAAGATCATATACTTACTGGAAACCCGTTTCGGCCGGAAGGGCTTGGTAATGCAATGATGAGAGTTTCCGTGATTCCGTCAGTCGTGTCTTGCAGACCTGTCAGCGGATGCTCCGGTAACAAGCTTCTACGAACCAGGATACGCAATCTTCCACCTGGCAAACTCTCGGCCGCGCCTCGTTCGTCCTGACTTCTTGCCCTCGATCGGGGCTTCCTTAGTCCAATCGGTGGGTGCGGGTAGTAGGCGGACCCCGTGTAAGGCTGTCCCCCTTCCATCAATTGTGTCATCCAGCCTACGTAGTACACAGTCCCAGATACCGAAGGACACCAAAGCGAGGATTCGTGGACGGTGACTTGCAACCCTGTTGAAGATCGATCGATGAATAAGGGCATGTGTAATATGGGGTAAACGAATTGCCTCTCAAGGAGTGATTGAATACCCTCAAGCTTCTCCCGCAACGTGAGATTCGCCTCCCCAGATGTCGGTCTCTGAACGAGGTCCGTCAGTCCGAAATTACAAGTGGATGCCATGTCAATTCCATCCTGAGGACGTAATAGCTTCGATGTAAGACCTTAAGCGGCTGTCAGAAAGCCCAGAGTTACATCACCACGGACGATGATAACGGGCTGACCAGAGTCATGGAGGCATCGCCAAAACATATTATTAGGATGCCCAAAGTGCAGTCCTAGCTCGGATGATTTGACTCCCGGACTGCTATTGAGGTTAGACGTGCTGCCAAGAGTGGCCGAGATGACACACTTGATGCCACAAAACAAAACTATCGGAGGGTCACTGGCTGCCTGGCTAGTCAAAGGGGATGTATACCATCTAGATCAGGCTTCAATCGATGCTGCAGTGGCTTGAGGTGAGCGAACAGTGAAGGGTCCTTTGAATTCGGTTTGTGCAGTGTGACCTTTCTTCGCTTGGCAGGCGTTGTGGGGGTAGTGGGGCCCGGTGATGAGCTTCGCTTCCGAGTAGGGCTGCTGCGAGGCGTAGGGCATTGCGGCGAGACCGCGACAAGAGGTGTGGTCGCAGTGGGGTCGGGGGCCGTTCCGAACGTCTTGTGAGGTGTTGGCTCATATTTGAACGCAGAGACGAGCCCTTTGAAGCCCTCGAGGCGAGCTCTGCTAGATTGAGGTAAATCCATGGAAATGACCGGGTGAAAGTGCAAGTCGCGGTTCCGAATCTTGGACACGAACGCGACGGTAGAGGACATGAGCGCGCCTGAACCTGCCGCAGCGGCGCGTCCGGACGAGAGCTCGAACAGTCAGAACGGGGAGCCTGCAGAGCAAACTGTGTCGCCCTCTGCGCCAATTACCGAAACTGAAGTGGGCGAATACCGCGAACAAGACCGTGTCTTGCCCGTGAGTCGCCTGCTCTCGCCCTTCGTCGAGCCCATTCTGACATCTGCGACACGTTGCGGCTATGTATCCCCTCGCGTAGATGTGAGTCCACGCCCTTCTCATTTCAATGTGCGGGTCGACTTGACCGTGAGGCGGCTACAGTGCAAACATCGCGAGAATAATGAAGAATGCGGTCCCCGGCACATCCAAGATCTCTAAAGAGGCAAAGGATGCCGTGCAGGAGTGCGTGTCAGAGTTCATTAGCTTCATAACGTCCGAGGCCGCAGAGAAGTGCCATGAGGAGAAGCGAAAGACGATCGGTGGTGAGGATGTGCTCTATGCAATGATGATGCTGGGCTTCGAACAATACGTGGAGCCACTGAAGATCTATCTATCGAAAATGAGGCAGGTGAGACCGCCTGTCGTCTTCTTCTACCCACACCGCTCTCAGCTCTGGGGCCGTTTCTCCGATCCCTCTTGCATGGCACGTACTGACAGAGACCGAATATAGCCCACCGGAAGTAACCCGCCTGGGCTGGGTGATGGGCCCATGCCCGTGGATGAAGAAGCAGAGACGCCTGTGGGCTGAATGGGTTTCTGTGCTGTACAACTACATCACACTATTCCTGGCTATCGAGTTGCCGGTCACCGATGCACGTATCGCGCGGGCTGAAGTTTGCTTCAATTATCCGTTCTCTTGCCGGTTGATCCATGACAGGCGAACTACGCAAGCTGGTTCATTCCAGCCAGACACGTAGCCCCTTAGTAATCTGACAGCCACTGCAGTTCATCTCGACTCATCAAACTTCCCGATATTACCTCGGGAAGAGTGCTATGGGGCAGCACTAGCCCTCTAGAAGCCAGGCGTTGGATGAGCTCGGTGACTATTATCGACTCCGATGGGGCCGTTCGGGGGCGGCCCTCTTGATGGGTGCACTCATGGTTTTAATAGAGGCACTGGCGTTGCGGCATATTGACCTATTGACCAATTTCATCATAAAAACCGGACATGTCAAGAGACAGACGGTGGGTGAGATTGACTGAATCGCGGCCAGCCGGCGTTTGGCAATATGAGGTTGCGCAGTTGGCTGGAAGGTCGACAGAGGGCGCCTAGGCATTCAAAGAATGTGCCTCGAGGCTGCAACGGGAGGAGGCAGAATAGGCGGCGCACCGGACAACAACTGAGCAGGAGCGCGAGACGCTTGAGACGTTCGATGGTTGACGGCGTCACATAAAACCGGTTCGAGGCGACCACTCCCCTCTCGCCCGCCCCCGTTGCCCTAAGCCCTCGCGCGGTGCCACACAAAGGGCACAAAGCACTGTTCATAATTTCCAGCTTTGCTTCTGTGGAGGGCGTGTTCTGATCCTTCGCACGCGTGACCATCCATCCACCCACCACCCACCCTCTCCCCCTCCCATCTCAGGCATTCCGTCCTGGCCTGTCACGGATCATTATAACTCATAACCTATCCCTTAACTATGCCCCTCTTTCGCCGTAAGAACACTTCCGTTCCTCCCTCGGACCCCCAACCTCAGCAGCACTGGGTTGCCTACGTGTATGCTCCTCGGCCAGTTCCTATGCCCTCCATGTATCCCACTCCTTACGCTCAGCATCCCGCGTTCCACGTGCCGGCCACCGCCAGGTATGGGCAACTGGGAATGCAGTATCACACCATGCCTGTACAGTATGTTTACCAGAAGTCGTCGACCACATATTCCGAATCTCCTCAACATGCTACAAACCCCCTCACTATTCCCCAGCACGTCCGCTCTACGGTAGAGACCGACTACCACCAGACGCCTAGGAGGCAGTACCGCTCCTACTCCGGTAGCCAGCCCGCCCCTCCGATCCTCACCGCGCCAATGTCACGAGGTGTGGACTTCCCATACACCAACGACGAATATGCCGTCGAAGTAAAGACACAACCTGCCAGGCAGGGTGTCTTCACCACCTTGTTCAACTTCGCGCGTGGCCGCAGCAAGAGTCGCGGTCGCAATGAGGCGGACCCCACTGCCCGCCCGCGCTCTCGTGGCAGTTTCGTCGACGATGGTCGTGACCGCGGACGCGGCCGAACCACCGACCCCCGGTACGTGGACGGTCGTCGCGAACGTCGCCTCTCGAACGACAAGGAGCTGAAGAGACAGAGGCACGAAAGTCAGAAGGTCTTCGAGGAGAAGATGATCGAGACGCTTGAGAAAAACTTGAGGGACGGTCCGTTGCAGCAGGAGGACCCTTACCACCGATCATCAACCAAGGAGGCTCTCAGGTACAAATACGAAGCAGAAGACCGTCAGAAAAAGGAATATCGACAATCCCAGCCTGTCCAGATTCCTATGCGTCCCTCCTCTCGTAATCGTCCAACGAGTCCAGATGGTCTCGCTGCGTCTCCTACGCTGCTTGCCCATACCGAAATGAACGCTCGCCAGGCCTTCCACCGTGACTCCGGCTATCACACCGACGCACCAACATCAAAATCCAGTCGGCGGTCATCCATGCCTCTACACATAATGCAGCGTTCCCCGATGGAAAAATCTGCAACCGCACCGAAGATCCCGGAAGGTTTCTTCAACAAGCGCGGTGACCAACTCATGAACTCGAAGGGTGATGTTCTCCGCCGCCCGACCCATTTGGAATTCCCACCGGAGTTTGTAAAATATCCACCTCCTGGCACGGGTTGGATGGACCACAAGGGTCAGGTAAGCTATTTAGGCGTCACCCAATCGATCGGTCGTACTCACCCACTCCATAGATTGTCGGGCCAGACCTCAGGTGGATCAGGAAGGTGGGCTGAAGGCCATTGCGCCCTCGCAAAATCCCCGGACCCTCGCACTAAAAGTATTGGAGACCCATCGTCTGAAACGCCGTTATGCAGTCTCGTCCTTTCGTTTTCCCTTAGCAATCCTACTTTGATTACTCACCGTCGTCACTCGAAAACACGAAAATCCAAAGCATTCAGTTGTTTATCGGGTTGTTAGCACGTCTAACTTGTATATCTTATCGATTACTCGGTAATGGTTGTCCGCCCTTTGTGTCTTTGCCATGTTGGTTTTTCTCGAGATGTACACAGAAATCACGAATTCACCAAGACTTGTAGCCGTGACGAAATAGACGTATTTTTATGATTGAATCGCAAACACATATGCCTTGTTACATCGCCGAACCGGAGAACAATGTGAGCGGATAGAATGGAAACATGAGGCACAGGAAGCGCAGCGGCCCACAGGCTATTCGCCACTCGCTTCGTCGGCGTCTAAAAGGCTAGTGTGCTATGAGTAATGTCGTCAAAGGTAGCAGAGCAGCTCTGACGTACCTGTACTGCTTCATAAGCGAACACTCGCCCCCATTCTCGAGATCGATGTTGTATGAATAGAAGTACCCCTCGGATGAGATGACCATCACCTGGGGCATGGTACCACTAAGCGCCACTATGCATCGGGCACCCGAGGTCTGCAGCTTGAGCCAGGCGAAGTCTCGAGCAGGCTCCCACATCTCAGTCAAGGTGTTTGGTAGGTAACCCCCTACTGAGCTAGTCACATTCCGTGTTAGATGAGCCGTTGTTCTGCGTAGTGTTTGTCTGGCGAGGTCGGTAATTAGATCCTCGTGTAACCAATGTACAGAATTTCAACTCACCCGACACCATCCTTCTTCTTATTGTCGATGTAAGCCTCAAAGCCTCCCTCTGGACCCTGTCCATCTCCACCCCTGCTATCCACCGACCCGCTTGGGCTGACCGACCCCGTCGTGCTGGGTTGGCGGCCCTTCTTGGTGCTTCCGAGTTTGAATATATGGACAGTATCGTGAGCAGATGAGACCGCCAATAGCGTGGACATTGCATTGAATGTGATTGAATATATGCGTGCCTCCCGCGTTCCCCGTCGCAATTGGTATAATTTTTCCGCCCCAGGGATACTCCAAACACGGATGACGGTTCCTTTGTCGGAGGCGGTGGCGAGCATGGTTCCGGTAGAATTGATTGCAAGGAGGGAGATCGGGGACTTGTGGGCTTGAATAACATTGGCAACGGTCTTCGTTCGGGTGGAGAATATGAGAACATCGCCTGACTGGGATTGAGGTGCTGAGGAGGGAGGTGAATTGGTAGTTAATGGGGCTGACGGCGATGGTAAGGGCGAGGGGTATGCTAAATAAGAATTGTCCGAAGACGGAGACAGCGCGCATATTGCTAAAAGGACCTGTCAGTATTATGTACAAGCACAGAGTCCACAAACCGCCTAACCTTCTGGATTAGGCGTGGTCTCAATGACGTGGAGCAGCTTCATATTCGAGATGTCATAGATATAAATCTCAGTCTCAAGCACAACAACCAATGTCTTCCTATTCATCTTGACAGCGAGTATCGAGTTTGGGAATAATAATTCGCAGATGGTCGAGCCACGCTGTTGAGGCGTAAGTACGCACGGAGCACCCTGACTCGGTTTGACTCGCGCACCTTGGTGTTGACAATTTGCAATTTCCTTGGACTGGACTGAGGTTGGTCTGCAGCGCCTACTAAGGCCAAGAGTGATGTACAGAAGAGCATCTCCACAATGCTCCGTGCACCATCGTCTGTCACCGTATGGGCCCATTCCTGGTCTTCATGTGACAATAGGACTCACTCATGGTATACACACGACCAAACGGATCACAGTTTGTAATGCTATAACCCTTGCGTGTGCCGACGGATACACAACTGCGCTTGATCGGAGGAATGAGCTCTTGCGAATCGCACTGTTGGGATATTGTGCTCTCACGAGAAATCCTGATTAAAGTTGGCAAATAACATGTTCGGATTCCTTTGCGGTAGCATTCCTTGTGAGGGCCAAGTGTCCTGCCTTGTTAACCACCTGTCATGCAACCAAGCACGTCGGAAAGGGGCGCAAGCAATCAGTTTCAATCTGCATCACAAATGCTCTAAAATTCTTTTACGAGGACTAGTCTGACACTCGCTCCACGGTCCACGTCCATGCCCAAAGCTCTGCAAATGATTGTAGTCCAGGAACACGAGGATATGTGTGTATATGGTCACTACATGAAGTGGAATGCCCTGATTGCCACCTGACATTTACCAACGTTCCTTGCAAAGTGATCCTCAGGCTGTGCAGCTAGCAGAAGGGTGCTATCCGCGAAGGAATTTCTACGTCTGCAAGCCAACGACGAACGAGCGATGGACCTGCTCAAAGGTGATTTTAACGACCAGAACAACAAGGAGGTCGCACCGTTCATAAAGTCAACAAAAAAAGGCGGTAATGCTTCGAGGGAAGCCAAAGAGAGCATAGGTCGTCTGTCCTGGTGCCCTGGTGACGAATCCATGCCGTTTCATTCGCGATGCAACTTTGTCGGGGAAACAAACGACTCTGGGTATATCAGAAGTCAATTTCGTTTAAGGCCGTGTATAAGGTTAAGGCCTCAAAAAGGGTGGGTCTGCCCTTGAGCGTGCGAAAGGCACACAACAATCGACCTCAAACGTAACAAATTGACCATAACCTTGCAGACAGATCTCAGGTGCAACTCACAGCAGCTAGGAGTCCGCTACTGGACAGTATTTCCCTGTGGCAGACAAGTAAACCACCGATGAGCTTGGCTGATTTACGACCACACAATAGAAATTGCGTGGCCAATCCTGCTCCTTTGTTCTTTACCAGTGCACTGGTATCAACATCCTTTGCGTTATCAACCTTACATAATACAGCTCATTGTTTAGGTTGGGCTCGATACGTCTACTTTTATTGAGAAAACTATTAGTAGGGGAGCCAGCGCCATCCCGGCCGTTGAAAATATACGAGCTCCCGAGCCAGGATGAAACATGGTGATTCACGGTACCTTAGTACGACTTATCGGTGTCTGGATCATACCGACCAAGGTTCCAACTCGTATCCTTCTCATCATATTTCCTGGTTCGCTGCGACTGGAGTAAGGCCATTAAGCGAGCAGTGCAGTCCCGGACGCGGATAAAAACATCAAGAGCAAGGAGCGGAGTTGACAAGAGAGCTTATCGTGATGCTAGTCGGTGCGGTACCTCCACGTCGTAATCGATTTACCGACGATCAGTTTGAGATTACGCTGTGGAGGAAGCCGCGACTGTCGAAATTGTTAAAAGCCAGGAAAACACTCAAAGGCCCCAGATCCCGTGATAGGTAGTTGAATTACGGACTACCTTGGACGAATGGAATGCCACTCGCTAGCACTAGCCCTGTTCTGACAATGTGCGTTCAATTTTTTGGGGGTCGCCGTGAAGCAGAGAATCAACGTATATACAATTAAGTGGGGCAGAATACTACCATTATGTCACCATTCGATGCACCCTGAAACTCGGGCTGTGAGTTCAAGCATCCTTCGGGGACGATGCACCGGAATACTTATGGCACGTTCTCTCCTTTCCTCGTCAATGGACCTAAAACGCCGCAGCGCCCATGTGTATGGGCTCGCTTCAACTTAAGGTGATCAGCCTCGTAGGTCGCACGAGCAGCCATCTCCCTCTCACAGGCGACTTGAACCGGGATAGGAGGAGGTACGTCACCAGCCGGAGCCCAGTTAGGGTGGTCCATTCGTGAGAAACGGAACGAAGACGAAGACTGCTCGAGGTTGACGGGAGGAACGACCACAGGGGTCATCTCCTCAAGTTGCTCGGTGTGCACAGAGAGATTCTCGGTACTAATAGGTCTATTACGAACGATGGCAGGAGGCGGTGGCAGGAGAACGACCTCGCGCGAAGTTCGATGACGTTCGAAGCACAAGTGACTGTTCTGTTGATGTGGCGAGCCAGGCTCTTCTCTGCCATTCTCTTCACTTGAAGGTTTGTCGAGTGTTGATGCAGTTATCCAGGAGGTCCGGCTAGGGGTGAGAGCAGATCGACAGGTTGGGAGAATGAGTACACGTTGCGGGCTCTTCTCAACATCAACAACAGTGGATGGCACCGGTGGTGACGACCTTTGAACGAAGCACTGGAATATAGTGATTACCAGGAAGCAACCAGTGATTGTGCTGAGAATGACCACAGCGGCGATAAGTGCGTGGTACCCTGGTGGACAAATACGTCAGTACAGCATCGGGGGAAAAGGAAAGGGCCCAAAGGCGTACCGTTAGCGTCGACCTCAATAAGGTTCTGCTGAGTCGGCGAGGCAGCGACAAGAGGTGGCAAGCCGCGGAGATGATTATGTTGCAAAAGCATGATACAAGGTGTGAGTATTGAAGTACTTTGAAAGGAGTAGATATATATCAGAACACGTTCGGCACGCGCCACAGTAACAGGGGAAGGGCGTACCGAGTTTGAAGGACTGGGCGCTGTAGCGATTGGAATTGCGTTCGAGAGGAAAGGGTCGTGAGTCGTAATATAATGCGTCGAGGTGCGAAATGATCGTGAAAGTCGTAAAAGGTGTGGGTGAGGAGCAGTTCAACCTTGCAGGAGAGGAGAAGCAATCGCCAAGTCGTAGCACAGAAGAACCAACCCTGTAAATTAGGGGGAAACGCATATCAAATGGAATATGGACGAGACATTTGAACTAGAAAACTATGCAGAGAGCAGAGGGTCACAAATACAAGTGTAAATCAAGACAAGCCAGATCCACCCCTAGGTGTTCTATTCCATGCAAATGAGATAAGTTACTTCCGAGTTCCGAGTTTTGCGTGCACCAGGCGATGGAGACTCACCGATCCCGCAAGTTGAAGCTTTTGAACAAGCCGCCCTTCGAGCCAGGTTGACGAAGACCAGATGGAGACATGTGCCGCAGTCGGTCGAGCCCTTCAATGTGAGAGCGGGTCCAGGTGTCGTTACGGTCGTCAACAGCGAGCAGTGGACTCTCAACATTCGCGTCCTCGCTAGTCGGGTTGTCTTCGGTCTCGTCCCTTCGCTTTCCCTTGTTACTCCAGACCCTTGCCATGCCCTTCTTGGGAGTAGCCTCATTGTCTGCACTTCGAAGAGTGGTGATGGTCGTCACCATTTGGGTTTGGTAGGGTCGATGGGAGGGGCTGAGACCACCTCCAAGCCCAGGCAGTTGTTCGGCCTCCGGAGCGTCTCGGGGATTGGGAAGGAGAGTCCCGAGGTCGTTAGTAGCATCGCGGGTGTGGTATGAGGATGGTTTGGGCGGAACAATGGAAGTAGCAAGCGAAACAGGTCTCGCACGATTCGAAACTGACAAGGATTGTCGAGGAGAGGTAGGTGCAGAGTTGGAGCACGAAGATGGGGGGCGAACAGCTGCACCAGAACTAGCCAGCATATCCACGAAAATTACCGCCTTTGGAGATACAGGCGATGACGTCAACACCCCAGATGGCTGATCTCGGGGCGGCAGATGAGGGTGGATAGGAAGCTCTGTGGTCCGCTTGAGGATTCCTTTCAACGCTTTGTCTCTTCCCGATACCGCTGCGTTATTTCGTCTCCTACGTCGGAGGAGACCGTCCGACTCGGTGACAAACAACGGTTCCGGCGAGCCAGGTTGAGTGGGTCCCTCCAATTCGAGCTCTCTCCTCCATCCCTCCCATTCAGCATCGCTCATCATGCTCCCCGGCCAACTCTCCACTTCTTCGTTCTCCCGCCACTCCTGCAGCTCCCGAGACAGCTCGTATGCCCCGGTATTCCGTCTTAGCTCCGCCTTGTACGCAGGCGGTGCGATGGCCCCATATCGTCCAGAAGCGATACACTTCTGGAGCAACCTCTCCCGCCACTCGGGGTACGGATGGAACCTGGTTTCCTGCTTTGTGGTCCTGGCAGTGGTGGCGTCCATGGTGTCCGTGGCCTCCTGTGCGCGCTTGCGTTTCTGGTCGAGCGGGTACCTGCCAACAGAGCGATGTATGATCCTGGACAGATTTTCCATTGCTAAATGCCGAACAGTGGAGGAGTCTCAGAATGTGACCTTGTGGGAGCTAGGTGAAACACCGTGAGGTGGGACGTACATCGTTCATCTGGTAATCGCAGGGCTAGCATAGTAGAACCAGTACTTTGTCGTGTGCCGCTCCCAGCTCCTTGATTGGACGGGTCCGACGAGTTAGGCGGTAGCCACGAAAACGACGCAGATCTGCCGAGGCTCGAGGGCTTGATCATTTTCACGAACTCCCTCTTGAACTTTGCGGCTGCCCCAACTGGGTCGAGCGCTTCATTGGCCGACGACAGGGGTATAGAGAACTGGATGTAGAGCTCGAGGTGCAGTCGATTTGTCTTTGCTTCTTCTTCTGTGTCGCACTTTTGCTTCGCTTCTACATGGATGGTGCTGAGTGTATTTGAGTTCTTGAGCGCAGCATAGGCTGCCGCGACGGAACCGGGCAGGAACTCGGGCAGTTTTTTTGGGCCTACACGAAGAAAGTGCGTTAGTTATTGATATTGATAGTGTAACTAAGGGGATGTTGGAATACCAGAAACTTTAACCACTCTGCGTAAATCCCAACTCTGCTCGGGATGATCGTCGTCTCGATTTTTCCACACATTCAACTGATGACCCTCGATAATTGCCAGGCGCTCTACCCAATGTTCCATTGCAGTCTCTTCAATTTCACGCTGCTGCCTCTTCGTCTCCTCTTGCTCTACCTTCAGCAACAGCTTCCGCCGTCTCTTCTCGTGCTCCCTCGCCCGCGCCTCGGGTGTGTTCTTCCATGGAAGGACAGTCAGTGCGGCAGCACTCCTGGGTTCCTCGCGCGCCTCGTCTACGGGATTACTCATGAACTCGGTCACGAAGTCACGCCGGAGCTCCTGTTGCACCTTCAATTCGCGCTCCGTTCTGACGAACTTCTTGATACCATCGATGGCCTGCAGCTCGTTCCTGTCCCGCGTATGGACCTCGATGGGGCTCTCCCAGTACGTATCGAGGTAAGCACGCCGAGGAATGTGCAAGAACCGAGACTTCTCCTGCACCTCTAGGAGCTCAAACTGTCGTAATCGGTACTCTGTCAAGGTCATGCTGTCGTCAAGTATATTGCCCTGTTTGTGGCCCGCCAATTCAGTCTAAGGGTGCTGACCAAAGGGAGAGGGCGGGGAATTCAGGAAGACACAATACGTACGTATAAGAAGCGAACGAGGCAGTATTTCTCAGCCACCTTGTGGACACGTTCCTTTGCGTCGGTTTCGAGTCGGTCCAGCAGCTCGTCGAGCACATCCTCCTTGTTTACTTTGTTCATGTTAAGGTCTGTCATTTCTGGAGGAGTAGTGGCAACAAAACCGAGATCGGACAATGAGTTCATGCCTTTGACGATGACGGTTCTGGAGTCGAACTGTGCTTGATATACGGTGGGAACACTCTGTATAAAGGACGGGTGGGAGAGAATGTCGGATTTGGTGTCAAAAGGTTCGCGCTCAACCGGTCGTTGGGACGGCTGGTCAAGAGGATTTGGTGAATAACTCAATGAGCCGCGGTCAGAGGACTCGTGGAGTCCGAAGACGATCGGGGACCGGTTTGAAGTGGTTATAGCCCTATTTTCGTGGATGGTCGCGGAGTGGGTACTCCCGGTGTGGGATTCACCAGGATGGCTGAGGACCTTGAGTTGGTCTCTGCGTGCACCGAGAAGCTTTGTGAGCATGTGTAGCTTTACTTGGGAAACGGTCCATGTTGTGTCCACACGGGTGGTGAGCCACTGGTCTGTCGCGACTGGGGAAACCGGAGGAGGATTTGTGAGTATGATGGAAATGGTAATATATATCTTGAATGGCGTACCAAATCGACATCCGAGAGTCATTTCGCGGAATTCGTAGGGCTCTGGCGGTGGGGGTTTTGGGACTATGAGTCCACCATGGACGCGGTCGATGGGATGTGGATCTAGTGCGTCGGGAACACTGCTTTGGTTAGTTCCGAGGAGAGATTGTAGAGAGTCACCGAGTGGCTCCTTGAGTGAGGCCACGGGAAGAGGGATGGCCGCGGCGGGTATTGTTGGAGACCTGATAGGAATTGGTGTGCTTGAGGACATTGGGGAGGCGGGAATGGGCGTGCCAGTGGATGGAGTATCGAGGGGCAATATTCGTGGGGAGGAACCCTGGGGCGTGAAGAATTCAGCGGTGTGTATAGTGGTAACCCCTTCCAAGCTTTCAAGCTCCTGAACGGTGTACCATTCGTCGCAAGGACTCGACATATCGGGGGGTGGCAAAGTCGCCGATAGATGCCGTATGCCTCCACGTTTCGTTGGAACCAGAAACGCATCATCTGTAGTACAATCTGAGTTCTCTGTTTGAGCACCTGTAGGCGTTTCATTTCGCAGCCATGATGCCCCAGATGGTATCGGTGTGCCAGAAGCACCAGCAGAGAGGGTATCAGGATAGACAGAGGTCCATAAGGTGCTTTTGGTCGCATTGATATGGGAATAGCTCGTCTCAGGATGAGCATCGTTCCCTGATGAGATAGAATGTTGGCAGTTCGGGGATCCTGCATTGGTGCAGGCGTCAGAAATGCCATTTATCTGAGAAGGAGTCATACCTGTAGTTTGAGCACTAGGGGGTCCTGGTGGCTGGACCCCAATGGCGCCAATCGTGGGTGATCGGGGATTGAAGTCAAGGTTGGGCAATTCAACGGAGTTTGCTCTGGCACGCCTCGGATCGAATTCGTTTTCTTCCCTCAGCCATTTTGGAACTAGGACGCTCTCTGCCCCCAGCGTTTCTTGTCTATCTGTGATGCATCCAGCATGCTCAGCCGCGAGGTCGGTCGACTGATAATAGGTTCCATTGAATGAGACACCACTCTTATCTGGTTCACCGTAGGTCCTCTGGTCGGTTCCATTTCGAGTGAGCAAAGAGACACAGTCCGGGCGGTCAAAGAGACACGCGAAATGCAAGGCAGTCGCGTCTGTGGCATCTCTAACTGAGAGGTCGATCTTCCAGAGTATTAGTTGTTCCAAAAGGCGAGTATAACCCAAGGTAACTGCAAGGTGCGCTAGGGTCTGGCCATACTCGTTGGGACATGACACAATTTTCCTCCAGTCGTTGTACGTCGAATAAGGACTGAGAATCTGAATTGCAATCGTCTCGAATTGGCCGTGATCAAAGGACTGCAACCCATTGCTGGCATCAGGTTCGAGTATAGGTGCTTCGACTGCTCGCCGCGTTGGGGTCGGAGTCATTTCGCAAAGTGCTAGTTCCCTTCGGGAAATGATATACCTCACGTGCACCATAAGACTAAACAGGACATTCAGTAGCCTCACACGAGGTTTACAATCAGAACCTACTCCGTCATCCGCTTGTCCTCGTAAGTGAACTGAGCCATCCTGCAATCAATCTCCGGCACTGATTCTGGGTGTTCCACCATAATCCGCACGTCGGTGATTCCAGGAGATGATGTGGGAGGAACCAGACATCGTATGGTCTCCTGAGTCTTTCGAGTCTTCGAGTCTGCGTTAATAAGTTGGCCACGGACCAAATACTCTCGACTTACAACGTAGGCGAGCTTCGTGCCAAAATAGACACTTAGAGGCAACGTATGAGGAAAATTGGTCCCGACTATCGTAACTTCGACGCCACCCAACATAGGCCCTTTACTAGGAGCCACGTACTCCGCACAAGGGTTTAGTTCTTGAGTATTGCGTCGCTGCGAACTGGAACGTATGACTCCGTGATCACTCCTTTTCGGAGACCTGGAAGTTGAAGGGAGAAAGGTGGCGCCAGAGGAAGACATTGAGCCACACGATATCGTCGGGATACTGGAACGAGAGGAAAAAGTCATGCCCGCATCCGCATAAAGCGTCGGTGCCGGAGCCGTTCCTGGTTGGTAGGGATACGCCCAATCCGTTCTCCCGTGCTGTTGGGACGGAGATATAGTCTTCAGGGTCTCCTCTGTGGATCCTATTACACCTTGTGTTATACCTTCCCCATCCCTTGTTAATTTGTTCGAGGCGACTCCAATGAAAGGCGTTGGATTAGGGTCATTTAAAGGCTGCTGCATTGTGAAAGAGCTGGTACCATGTTGTAGTGAATTACGGATCCTAGGAGAGACTTGTGGGTCGTGGGGACGACGTTGGACGGTGGATTCATTTTCAAGCAATCCAGAAGGTCTAACGCCCCTCTGAATTACAATGTCAGTGCTGCGAGTTTCTACGCCAATGGGATATCTAGGAGAAACGTGTGAGTTGCTGTTTAGCAGAGCACTGACCCTGGACCATGCCTTGGCATTCCTAGCAAACCAACAGCTCCGCTTCCGTGCGTCCCAGTCAATCCCACATCAACGCTGGTTGCTTCAGGTATATGATCGTGCATATGGCCATATGGCTTATGCAGAACTGGATATGACGGGAGAGGCGCTGGATTCTCCGCGACGTTTGGAGGACGCAGAGGAACCGTATGAGAACCCGGTATCCTGCAAGGAGCGAAGGATTGCAGGACCAATGGATTGACGTCTAAAGGACAGCTAATGAGCTTCTCGATAGCTCAGTGGCTTGAAACCTTAGTGTACCAAATGGAGGAGTGGCTAGTTCGAGCGCAGTGGACCCAAGCAACCCACCAGCCTGGTAAGCTCCATCTTGGGACAAGGGAGAGCACCTAGATCCCGTGGATTTCTCAGCCGGACCATCTGCAATCTTGAAGCGGTTGGGAATTTCATAGCGTGCAATGGCCACCTGAAATTCATCCTTCAGGACCGCTTGTATACTGGAATATGATTAGCAATGCATTCTTCTGGTCAATAGGCGGCGCACATGTACTCCTCATCGGTGCTAACGCCGCAACCGTCATCACCGTGACTAGGGTAACATGTAAATCTGAAAGAGATCCGGGCCTTTCCATTTTCGAGAGCGATAAGGTCTTGTTTCTGGGTAAAGTCCACAAGGCTCAGGGAACCCAGGTCCCGAGAAATCTTGTTCTTGCAACGTTGACAAGCATACTCGCGTATCTTCCGAGTTTCGGCGCCGCATAGCTCGAAAGAGAGGTTGAAGTATCGGTAAAGACCCGTTGCGGGGACGCTACGCTTCACAGACCTAGTCAAAGGAACGCGGATAAAACTCCCTTGGAAGGGCAACCCGAACACGGTTACATCGAAGTGGAGTTTGTCGTCGATCCGGTGGGTTATCGTAGAGTTATTGGCGGCGCTAGTAATACCTGAAGCAGGCGTCACAATCAAAGATACCCTGTAATATGTACTTCAGTAGAGGACCAAAAGTAGAAGGGTGGAATATGAATATGTACGAATGGGTGCTCTGGGAGGGGGCACTGTGTGGGGCCGTTGTAGGATATCGCTTTGACATATCATGGCCCTGTGAAACGAGGGATAAGGAGCTTGAAGTCTGGAGCAAACTATCACCGCTCTCTTGGGGGTTGCTTATGCTATATTCTAAAATACGAATATTTGGATATTCAATCACGTGGTCCAAGCCGTGCTTCACTCACGGCTGGACCATGATTCAGCTCCATCCATCGCTGGTTTAAACCGAAGTGAAAATTTGATATCTCTGAACCTTTAAGAGGATTGTCTTCTGTGGCCGTCTCAGGTTAAGTGGGGTTTGAGGATGGAGGATGGCGGAGCGGAGGGTTCCAAGAAGCGTTGCTGCCGAATTTAAGTCACTTCAATGTCCACTTCACTTCATTGGCCGGCACCTCTACTACTCCATTAGCACAGGTGGAAGCGATTGAAGTGTGACTTTGATTGCTGGATGGGGGCATGTCGAATAATCAGTACACACTTGCAAGATACACTTGAATGATTAGGTTTGTCATTCTGGAATATTCGTGGAGGTCTGATTCCCAAAAGGATACACCCGAACAAGTTGAATGTCACCGCAGGGTTGCCGTGAGACAGTCAAACCATGCAGTGATTGAATCGCAGTAGTGGAGGCACCATAGCTCATCTGGTTCGGATGGGTCTGTAAGTGCAGCTGACGATGACTGGGAGGATGTTGAGAGTCTGGATGATTGGAATGACCGCCAAAACGAGCATATAGGCTTACATTATTATATAGTCAATTTCAACACACAATTTTGCTTTCAACTCTTGATAAGATCCCCATTTTCGTGGATTTGTAGGTGTCCATTTGAATAGTCAGGCACCCCCACTTCAATCGCCGCTTCAATCCACCACACTTCAAAATTTGGGACTCATTTCCTTTCGATGGCATCGCTAGTTCCAAGCCGTGGTAGTTTCTATTGTGCAGACGTTCCTTGAGCCTGTATTGCGATTGTCTCGCAGCGCATTCAAACCTAAATGCTCGCGTCTTGATAGATTGGTGGGAATGACCCACAGCAAGAGTCGAGAACCTTAACGGGATGGTCGTGGTTGATTGACCAGAGTGAGAGGAACCCGTGTCGGGGCCAACGCTGGCAAGTAAACGGATGTCAGCGGCGGATATCAGGCAGAACGGCACCTATCAAAATATTCGAATGCGCAAAGTCATATATCCTGGATTTACTGACTTACTGGGCAAGGTCCACTGGTCTGGAACACACCGCAGCGTGGGTCAAGACGCAAGCGACAAACTGGGTTCTCCCAGTGAGTCACGTAGTAAACGTATTCGAAGGGCATTTGTCGGAAGTGCGATCCGACCCGAGGCCTTAGCTTCTTGTAGCCCTTGCCACAAAAAGCGCTACATCCCCTGTCTTACTTTTATTATGCGCCCTCAGGTGTCAAGAAATACACAGAAGAATGTTACAGCCGGTTTTCCCCTTGCCTCTCGGGAATTAATCGTTGGATAAACCCCCGAACATTTCGTCGCTGGAGACCTTCCACTAAACGGGTCAGGAAATGCATATCGAATTAGGAGAGTATGCAAAGAGCAGAAGCAACCACAATACAGGAGCAACCAACACGAGCTGATTTAGTCTGGTTCATTCCCTGGGTGCTCTAATCTATGTAAATTAATACAGTCAAACAATCTCCAAGTTCCGAGTTTTCTCGTACATCAGGCAGCCGGTGGCCGTTCACCGATCTTGTGGGTTGAAGCTCTTAGCAAGCCACCCTTCGAGCCTGATCAGCGAAGGCGTGGTCGTGGTCGGTTGAGCCTTCGTCGTAAGAGCGGGTCCAGGCGTCGTTGGGTCAGCCGACGGAGTGTGAACTCTCAAACGCTCGCCTCCTCTCCACTCGGGTTGTCTTCAGTATCACCGCATCGTTTATTCGCTAAACCAGACCATTGCCTTCTTGAGGACGGGCTGCATTCCGAAGGGCGGGGACCGTCTGGATCGTGTGGTACGGTCCATAAGAGGAGCTGAGGCCATATCATGTCCGGGTAGTCGTTTTCCTCCAGTGCATCGGGGAATCGCGAGGTGGCAGTTGGCGTCCGTGGGTGTGGTGTGGTGTGAGGTGGCAACGTTGGGGCAGCAATTGTAGCAGGTATTGCACGATTCGAATATGATAAGGATTATCGAGGGGTCATGGGAGGGCGGAGAGGGTGGCTGGGCTGAATTACACATGAAGACAGACGATCATGTCGACACCCGAGATGGCTGATTTCGATGGAGCAAATAAAGACGAATGGAATAATCTGTGGTCCGCTCTAACACCTCATGTCTTCCCGATATGAGCGTGTTTGTCCGCAGAGAATTGTCCGATTCGGTGACAGCGTGCGGTCGGATGTCCACGGATTGTCCTCCTGAGCGGCCTTCAAGCCCGGTGAACCAGGTCGAATGGGTCCTTCCAGCGCGAGCTCTCTCCTCCACCCCTCCCACTCAGCATCACTCGTCATGCTCACCGGCTCATTCTCCTCGTCACCTAACATCTCCTCTCCATTCTCTTCTTCGTCGTTCTCCCACCACCCCTGCATCTTCCGGGGCAGATCGCATGCCCACGTATTAGGATTCAGCCCTGCCTTCCAGCGGGATCCATGTCGTCCAGGCGCCACACACTTCTGGAGAATCCTCTTCCGCCACTCAGGGTATGTGTAGAACTTGGTTTCCTGCTTCGTAGCAGTGATGGCGTCTACGGGGCCTGGGTGATGGACCTCACGTTGACTCAGGACACCTGCGCGCTTGCATTCCTGGTTAAGCGGGTACTTGCCAGCAGAGCGATGTATGACTCTAGACAAATTTTCTAGTGCTGTATGCCGAACAGTGAAAAACCATTAGTACTTGACCCTTTGCAGGCGATGGTCACTGAATGAACG
>Ga0307513_10000995_pt1 | contig 40932 bp, 41 predicted proteins | sample 15_EM_MG_FD_202174 | JGI IMG/M metagenome (GOLD analysis project Ga0307513, IMG submission 202174) | Populus trichocarpa ectomycorrhiza microbial communities from riparian zone in the Pacific Northwest, United States - 15_EM | ecosystem: Host-associated > Plants > Roots > Unclassified | place...
CCGCCCCCCCAGCGAGTAAGTGCTACAAACCAAGACCCCAGAAAGAGCATGTTCCGCTTAAACAGTAGCACCAAATTCACACCCACCAGTACCAATGATAGATACCCCGGAACGATCACTCCCACTCCCGCCCCCTCGCCCATGATCCGCTTCTCTGCTTTTATCTTCGAGCTCACGTGCGCCGAGAACTCCGCCAGCGTGAACAGCAGCTTTACACCTGCCGCTGGCCACACCACGGGCGGCGGTAACTGGAGCCGTGTGTGCGGGTACGTTTTCAGCAAGTGCTGGCGTAGGCTGGTCCCCGCCGGGGAGGATGATACAGGCAGTGCGAGGAGGGTGGAGGATTGGGTTAGGCTTATTTGGATGCTGCCGTTGAACATGCTCACCCTCGCCGCTGTGATGTAGAGCGCTGTGCTGAAGGGGGTCCAACCTGCGGAGCTGGCTGCGGTTGCGGTAGGCCCCCAGAGGGTTAGTGAGCCTTCGGCTGTTGCGTCTAGGATTTGGATGCGTAGGGAGGGGATGGGGGTTCCGGTTGTTGTGGTTGTTGCTCGGGGGGTTTGCTGTGGAGAGAGAGAGAGAGAGGGTATGTTAGCTTAGTGAAAGGGAGGGGAAAGGGCTGGGGGGAAGGCATAATACGGATTTGATGCAGACTAGTATTCCCATTTTTATTGCCGCCGCCGCCGCCGCTGTGGCGGTGGTGGTGGTGGTCGTGCCAGTGGGGTTCGGAGTATTACCGACCACTTCGGAATATGCCTTTAGCGGGATGACCTCCCCGATCCTAATAACCTCCTCCTCTCTCCCCTCATCCACAGCAGTAACTTCAACCCTCCCGCCGGAAACCCACCCTTTAGCAACCCTTCCGAATACTCTCACTCTACTCCCGAACGATAAGCCGGGCTCATGCGCCGGGTAATGCATTTTCCAATCCTCCCCCTCGGCGGTCGAAATCGTGATCACGGTCCCGCTCCCTCCGCCGCCTCCGCCCGCACCTCCCCCTCCCCCGCCTGTAATGGCATTGGACGAAGATGTGCGGACGTTGCTCACGCGGCCATATCCGAGGAGTAGCTTCGGGTTGGTCCGCAATTCCTCGGGGGTGAAGGCATCGCCGGGAGTGATTTTTTGGGTTTGTTTAGGCATGTTTGCTTGGTTGTCACGGCATGGGATGGAGCGGCACGAGAGAAGGAAGGAAGGAAGGAGGAAGCTGGGAGGGATTAAGGGACGAAAAAGAGGTATATTCAACGCGAGTGATAATACATGTTTACCACGTTACTAAACGAAAAAAGATGTATAATATAAAAATGAAGCAAAAATGCAAGCAATGCAAACTTTAATAGAGAAAAAAAATCGAAAAATTGTAAAGGCAAAATCCAGGATACTCCGATTTCCGAATGATGATAGAAAAAGAGGATATTACAAACCGCGCGCCGGACGAGAACTAAGGAAAAAGGAAAAAAACAAAAGAGAGTACAATGCTATGTAATAAGTGTAATGTACTTTTTATGTGCACTTCTCGGCTCCCTGGCAATTCCATCTATTGCTTGTTACCGTGCACACCGATAGCCCTCGCTCAACTCCTATGCCGAAACGCCGATTTCTTCTTGACCCTTGTTTTCCACCTCGGGCTTACTTGAGTCGGTTGTGAGTGCCTTGATCTCGCTGACCACTTCGCCCACGATTCCGCTCAATTCCCTTTCAGCAAATTCCTTGGCTTGTACGAGGCGGCTGGTGTCAAGGTCCATTTTCATCCCGCTCATCTTGCCGCCGACGAAGGGGATTTTGGACTCTGTTTTTTCCTCGGTCTTGGCGACTGCTCCGAGCTCCCTTTCCGTTTGGACGTCGGTAGGGTGTTGCTCGACTTCGCCCTCAGCCATTTCGCTCTCTTCATCGTATTCTTCATCCTCCTCCTCTTCATAGCCGTCTTCTTCGACGTCCTCCTCTTCGTCCTCATCGTACTCGTCTTCCCCGTAGGCGTTCTCCATGTAGCGTTCGGCCAGCTCCCCGTGCTCCTCATAGTAACTGTCTCCACCGTCTTCATCTTCATCCTCCTCGCCAGCTCCCTCATCTTCGCTATCGCTAAACTCCTCCGGATCAGGCACTGGATCTCTCCAGTAGTTAAAGTCTGTGTACTGCTCGTCGGTGCTCAATAGCCCAACAGGCGGGAAAAAGTGATCGACGAGATCCCTCATGTTGACGTAAGAGCTCTTGTACTTTGTTAGAGTGAGCAGATCCAAGGAAACCTCAGCGTAAGAGTTGATAGTAAAAATCCTGGTGGAAGGAATATTGACAGAGCGGTACGAGAGCGCGTCCGTGAGTCTGTTTCCAAATCCAGCATAGAACGGATTATGCTTGGCTCCGAAGAGGTTAAGGATGTCTCGTAGACAGGCCATCTTAAACACTTCAGGTTTACGCAGATACACTTCCCTACGCCATGTCAATAGATATTCTGGGCCGGGACACGATCGTAACTCACCTTCTCAATGCTGAAAATGTCCGGTCTGGGCTCATAATCACAGGTCCCTTTGGTAGCTTGTACTTGTCCTGTACTATGCCATTTAGGTAATTCCTGGTAGTATCTGCCTGCCCAACCGCCCGACTCGTCAAGTAGAGCAAATGGTATCCATTGGCCGCTATATCTGTGTACAACTTCGCAACACCCAAATGGGTCCAATCTCGCCCAATCATGGTCAGGACGTGTCCCAAGGCATCGGATCTATCAACCCCTGTTAATTAGGTCCCTTTACTCCCAAGACGAACAGCTTACTTTGTAATGGTCCCGTCAATATCGGATATGACGATTGGAACATCCGACTTCCACAGATACATGAAGGCCGTACATGTCGCCTTGTTAACACTAAAACTAATAGCATTGGCACCGGGCTTCAGGTCCAAGCTCTTCAACTGCTCTGAAGTAAGCCTAAGAGTCTTTGCGTAGCTCTTTGATTCACTCTTCTCCTGGCTAGGAAGCGGAGGGCTAGTGGGTGGTGTTGACAACCGATCCACCCTCTTCTTTGCAGACTCAGAAGATGAATCGCTCTTCGCTTCATCTGACGAATATCCTGCGTCCGAAACCACATCAATCCCCTGGGAAATACCCTCCTCCTGTCCAGCCTTCTCTTTCGCCTCTTCACTCGAGTAAATCCAAAGGTTCCCGTTCCTATCAGCCCCGATCAAAGAGCCAATATCATAGTCACCCTCCAGTTCCTCCGCCAGAATCCTCCGAGCAATCATTTCGGCCTGCAGGGACTCCTCCTGGTCAAGTTTGTACCCATTCATATCCAACATGACGTCACCACGATCGGTAATGTGTGTTGGAATGTTGCTGATTGAAAGCTTGCGAGAAAGGACAAGCGCTCTCTCCACCGCCGCCGCGTGATCAATCGGGGGAGGCGAACGAGTACGAGCTGGCCCGCCCTGTCCCGACATGGTATACCGCCGAGTCGATGTGGGAAGAACCTCCTCGGAAGCGGAGCGCTCGAGGCTGATAGCAGTCCCAGACCAATCGCCGCTCGCCGGCCGAGCATTGTCTGGGGAGGAAGACAACGGCGTCGCGTTTCCTACCGGAGCAAACATCCATCAGCCGTAAGGAAATGAAAAAGTAAAACACCACGCCCGAACCAAACTTACCAAAATCAGACTGGGCCCGTCTCGGATTCAGTGGAACACCCCCCGCGGGATCTGCCTTTCGCCCTGAAGTGTCGGCAATATCCAGGTAATCTGGCTCCTGCAGTGACGACGGTTCGGGGACCGAGGCCATTGACCGAGGACTAGCGGACGGAGATACTAACGGTGAAGTTTGCATTTCAGGCGGAACAATCTGATTGGTTTCGAAAATAAAAAAGGCCTCCCCGCCCTCGCCCAATTTCATGGAATAATCGGTCTTCTGGCCATTGACGCGAAATTCGACCTGTCGCAGCCCCCACATCAGCTCCCGGATCAGATATTTTCCACCTCATCTCAACGGGAAATAGCAACCTTCTTCTCATAGGGCCGTAGCAAAGAAAACTTGCCGAAGCGAACGTGGAACGGCGAGCATGCGAGATCACCTGAGTAGACAAATCAGCAAAAGGGCGGCGGGGGTGTGAAAGCTCCGGAGAGGGTACCGTTCTCCTGTTCAACGACTATTACGTCAATAGCACCACTCAGAGTCGCAGGGCTGCAGAAGGGGCAATCAGCTAACAACTCTAACAAGATGGATCTAAGGTCGCCAACTTTATTGAATTCCATGTCTTGGATACTGATCCACTGATACTTCGAACGTATTGCATATCGATAGGTAGAGAGGGAACGATGTGTCGACGAGGGGGGGGGGGGGTAGTTGGTGCGCCTGAAAAGACGGGGAGAGGATGGGGCACGGGTCGGAAGACAAAGGAAAGAAAGAAAAAGCGGGGAGTAGTCTAATTAAGAGAGAGAAGCCAAGGGGGTACAAGTACAGTAGGAGAGGAAAAAGTGGGCGTGTGATTGAGCGAATGTGTGGGTGAGCTCCTGTTGGTGTTGGTAGGATATGGGGTTTTGATGACAGAAGGGGGATGTACGATTAGCAGGAGGAAGAGAGTGAAGACATCCGGTGGTAGGCGACCCAAGACGGGGAGAGGGAGTACTCGAGTACAGTACAGGCGGAATACAAGGAGAGTCAGGAGGAGAGGGGGCAAGCGCAGGGCTTAGCGGAGTATGGGGTAAGTTATGGGTAAAGGTATAATACCGGCATGTAAAGAGAGACAGGGAATGATGACGGGGAGAATGCCACCAAGACAAGAAAAGAGCCTCCCACTTCTATTGTCAGAATCCGAGTTCTGTTCGCCACCCCTACTCCGCTCCTCTATTACCGGTATTGTTGTTTTTCCAAGGGCGGTGTATCGCATCCTCTCTCTCTCCCTCTACCGCCACCGCAACTTCCCCCCCTTCACCCCACTGGCTTGATAAGTAACGACAAATTGCGGCGTTTGTGTTGAGATCCAAAGCGTTCTTCCAGGGTAGCCAACACTTCAACCCAAAAGTTAACCCGCCTTAACTTGGGATTTTGTTGAGAGCAGCTGAGACAACAGAAAAAATATGTGACACTCAGCTACCGGATGCCTATCCCCGACCGACCAAATCCGATCTTCGAGATTCCCGCGTGACGCTCGTGATAAGGCCTGCCCTCCAGTAATTGGAACCCTTTTCGATATGACACCTTTCCTCAGAACGGTACTGATACCCTACCCTACCCCACCCTAGTAAAGCGTGTATAAAAGTCCAGGCGCCGGCTTGGGAGAGAAAGACTTCTCTCTTCTCTACAAACTATCACGAACGAATTATCGAACATTCCATGCGGCTCCAGTTCATAGCACTCTGCCCCAGATCCGAAACCTGGGTGAGAGAGGAAAAAGGAAAGACAGTGAGAAAAATTTAGTAGCGTCCTCCATATTATGCTCACCGGACGGTTATGCATTGTACCGATAGTGACTATCCCACCCACCCACTAACCTATTATATTGTACCCGTACAGTATACAGTAGATGCCATTTTCTAGAAACGTCCCTTCTCTGCACCTACCACACTTGAGCAGACTATCATGCTTGCACCGTGGATAACTCCGACTTCAGACTAGCACCTGTGGAAGAAAATAAAAAGCTCTCAATCCGGGCTAGCAGTTGCGCTAATTCCAAGACATTCGGAGGATCAGGAATTCTGCAGATCGGACTTTGACATCTTGGTTGGACTCGGGGTATGGTGTTACCGTACTCAACTGTTGACTGTTGGGCACAAGGCGACCGGGTCGTGCGTGCGTGGTATTGCAGGGAACAAGCCTCTCCCTTTGGATGGATTTCCGCTAATCCCGTTAAAGGGGCTGTGTTCCCTCGTGATACCTGTCATTCTGTTGGCCAAATACATAGGTAATCACTCGACCCAACGATCAGGATGAATTTGCAACTCTAACCCTGAAGTGGGAATTGATTGGGCGCGCTGCTTTTAAAACCCAGCAGAGGGGAAGGCGGGTACCGGTATGTGTATTGGAGAAGTCATTCAAATCTTACCGCCTCCTTTACCTGAGCAGTACCAGTAGTTATCCATGAGATAAAAGCCCCCTCAAGCGGTAAGTGAACCGGCGATCGGCTGTCGTGTGCTCTTCTGTCCCGACAGTCGCAGGGGATACAATCCGCACCCCAAGATCAAATGCACCATGTGCGCAATCATACCACTATCTCCACAGCCCCATCTTGATGCATGTGTGTAAACCAATACCGACCAGTGATTATGCAATCTTGCGCCGAAATCATTGACGCTCTCTTATTGCCCTTTTCTGCCCTGAGTGCCGCTGTCGTGCGCCGGCGCCGATTTGCTATGTTCTCCCCCGCTTTCAATCCTCACTTCGCATATACTATAGCACGGTCCCCCACCAGTTGTGAATGCGACCGGTAACCTACGTGGAGAAACAGATGAATATTTTTCCCCGCTGTATGATACCCCTCATTTGGTCGTTTTTTCCCTCTCCAATTGTTTTTGCCCAGAGGCCGAGAACCTCGTATTTCTGTATTCTGCCGACCTTTGTTTCGCCCGAGTTTGTGGCCGACGCTCGATTAATTTTATGGCTTGGCACGGCAATAGAGGCTTGAACTTCCAAAAGAGTGATGAGAAACGAACCATAATAATACACGGAGGATCGGTCTTGTACAAGTGGGAATGAGGGATATTCCTTCCTGCGATTACTTCTGTCACCGCCTAGCCGTGTTGGAGTACTTTTGGATCAGCGAGAACTTTTTGGATACAAGTGTATATTACATGGTACCAAATAGTACTGGAAAAGTGAAAGGTATGGTGCCGGGCACTTGAAATCAACCGAAAACTAACACAACAATAATTCTCCAAAAATCTCAACCACCACCACATCTTTGAGAAGATATGGCTTCATAGAAGTGTTCGGAGGACACTCCTCTGCAACAATGAGCAAGCACAAATTCCACGAACAAGAGCAAGGGAGGAGAAAGAAAGAAAGAAACGCAATGAACAAGCACAAATTCCACCCACAAGAGCAAGTAAGGAGAAAAAGGAAAAAGGAAAATAGGTTAGCATTTCTCCGACAAGCTATCTACACATTTGATCCTGGGATCTCTCTCAAATATCGCTCGGCCCGAACCCCTTCAACCACTTTACCCCCCATTGCACTATCTCACCAATCCTTGTTCTTGGCCCTTATAGAGGCCAAACGCAGTGCCCTGGAGGCTTTTGATTCTTGCTCTTCTAGAGCAAGCTCGGAATGAATGGATTCGGTCTCAGTGTCACTTGTATCCTGCTCTCCCCCGCTCAATGAGGCATCAGTGCTAACCGAGTCCGATCTGTAACGCTTATGCGTCCTTAGATAATGGTTGTATTGACGACAAAGAATTCCTGCCATAATCTCCCTCAAGGACCCCCTCGGCACAACCTCCCCCGAGAACTCTCCAGCTATGACCTCCCCCAAGGACTCTTCTGCCTTGGGCATCCCCCATGGCCAATACCATTTTCCGTGGGATCCTCTGGTGTAAAACTCCTTTCCGCTCATTTTATTGAAGGCTTCCAACCAGACGCGACAGGCACCGCAACTGAGCTTAGAAACCCCAATATAATTAAATGCGGGAACATTGTCCCATGAATCACCATGCTTGGTCGCGAGGTACTGAATAAGCGCACATTCGCAGTGGGCTGGACACTCCCACCTATGCTTCCCAAAATTTTCCACAAGCTTCTGCGCATCATCCTCTGGCGATTTCAGTGGCCTAGCAGCTGCAACCCCCAAAAATGACATCCACGCCCCTTTCGACCTGGGCAATTGCACGAAACGAGTCTGTCCCAGGACAGTATCAATGTGCATGTGATATTGTAAGGCGGGCCGGAGGCGGGGAGAATTGGCAAATGAAATTAGACACCTTACGTGGCGAGTCAGGGAAGTGAGTTTCTCGAGAGCACGTCGAAGCCGGAAGGCGTTTTCGGGGCGGTGGCCTGGAGTATCTAGTACAGAAGCGAAGTTAGATTGAAGGCTAGAAAACAAAACCTACTTGCCAAATGCAAAAGTATCCGGATAAGTTGCACAGTACACTGTAGTATGACATACTGTAGGTCTAGGGGCCTATGGGTGATCTAGATACTTTTGCATATGACTTGTAATAGGGGTTAGAAGGGGCGTACTGTTAAACTCCTGGGCCAAAGCCTCGCAGCTGCGATCCCCATGCTCCGCAAGCACAAGTCTTGCTCTCTTGTTGGCCCACATGCTGTGGTCATGTAGCACTTTCCACTCATCGGCTGTGAGCTCCTGCCCGGCATCAAGCTTCCGAGCTAAATCGAGTACGGAGTCCAACCCAATCATAACCTGGTACAGGTCGTTCTCAATGCCTTGTAGGGCATTCCGGCGGTGTTCAGATAACTCCTTCACAAAATTGATAAGGAGCCTCCACCATTTCCCCTTTCGTTTCATCTGCTTTTCCAAAGAGTGCCGGTATATCTCATGAAATAATTTTATCCTCAACGGGAGGGCCACCTTTTTCGGTACTTTTGGTGACCCTTGCTCGTGTATATCCGATCCTCCTTCCGCCGCAAACTCTTTCGATAGGGCTTGCAAAATTTCCCATACACTTTTGAGATGGGCAACCACGCGGGGATCAGCTTCTTGGTTCTCGGCGACTATTAGCCGAATCTGCCGTTCTCCAGGGTTCACCTGCAAGGATATTGCCACAACCTGGGACTCCGTCTTAGAAACAGATAGGCTGGCAAGTGCGTCGAGGATCATGGGGATGGTGCGAATGCTTGTCTCCGAGTCGCGTTCATTTGTAATGCTATATTGGGGATTGATGGATGTAGGGTTGAAGGAGTGAGAAAAGCCATCTTGCCGTCCTTCGAAGACATGGCACATCAGAGCCACTAGGCGGTCTGGGTCGAGTTGGTTGCCCATAGTGCCTAAATGTAGTATTTTTCACCAATCTCCACTGATTTGATTGACATCTGGCGTTCTGAGACCAAGAAAGGAAAAAAAGATTCCTAGAATTTTTGAACTTTGGATGTTGTGACGACCTTTTGGAAAATCACAATAAGCCCATGCTAGCGCCAATCCAACTCATACAAGAACTTACGGTAATAGTAGGGGTGAAGAACATAGCGAGGGGTAGGGGGCGAAGAGGGAAGGCTCGCAGGCACGGCGGTGACGATGGTTTGATGAGTTGCAGGAGCGGGGGAGGTTATTGCAAGGCAAGGAGAGAAGAGGTTTGGATAGATAAAGACGTAATCCAACGCTGTGCACTGAACAGAGGTTGGGGCAGTGCTAGTGTTGAGAGAGAAAGATGATAGGACAGGTGTTGGGGAACAAAGGCTGTGCCAAGCCATCTGCACCTGGCACTGACCACTCCCGGGCTTGCTGACTAATATTCTCTCCGGTCGGCAAACTCAGTTTAATCGTCATTCCACATCAAACCTTCTCTACGATTACCCCTCCCCCACTATTCTCCTTGGCTGTTAAAATGGGTTTCGTAATACTAGCTACCCTGACAGCACTGCTATGGTTCGTATTGCCCTATTGATCTCCCGGGATGGGCTGCTGATCGTGATCGCGCGTAGGATGTGTTACCGAGCATCCTCCTTGTTCAAAATCCCCATTCCGGCCCTGGTTAAACTGCTTGGACTTGATCTCCCTGACCCTCCACTGGTATCTTTACACGGGATTGCGGCGGATACTATCACGCTTCACTGGTCGTTGCCCGAGAAGGCTGGGTCTGTGGCGAAACATATCATTCAGATTAATGGTATCAACGGTAAGGCTATAAACCATCGCTGCCAAATTCCGGTCGGATAGGGCTGATTAGGGTTCTTGTAGTTGGCGAGAGTGAGAAGCGGGGGGAAACAAGTGTTACAGTTACCGGACTAAATGCGGACCACCTTTACAATGTCAGGGTTATTGCTGCGAATTCTCAAAATTTCCAGGCCCCGGGTCAACTGATCCGCCTAAGGACCCGTCGAAAATCGCAGACTGTGAGTGAGGGTGCGCCACTGGCAACTGGACGTGATTCGAGTGATGGTTTACCAGCGGTCCATGCCCTACCACCAGCCCTAGAACCTCAGTTACCGCATAACCATCATCACCAGCACAACGCTAGCAACAACAGCAGCAGCAGTGGTACTGGTAGCCATAGGAGGACCGCAAAGGAGAGGAAGACTTCGCCTGCTTCGCTGGGACAACAGGGTCAGACGGGGTCTCCGGCTGAGGAACAGCATTCTGTTGGATCACTTACGGCTTCATTGGAGGCCGCGAGACAGGAGATTGCTGAAACGGACGCTCAATTGGTGCATACAGAGGAGGAATTCAAGGCCGCAGAGGCAGTGTTGCGCACCGAATTGGATCTCTTGAAGGAGAAGAAGAATGAAGAAGACTTGGGGAGACAGAAACTACGTGCGGAGACGAGGGCATTAGAGGAGGGAAAGCGTGCTTCTGAGGCAACTCGGTCGAAAACGGAGAAGGCTTTAAAGAACAAAGAAGATGAGATCAAGAAGATGAGAAACGACTCGCTACGATGGGATGAGGAACGTGTTGCAGCGTTACGGAGGGTCAAGGAGTTATCCAAGGCTGCGGAAGAATCCCTGGAGCATGCGCAGATCACAGAACGGGAGCTCCAGGAGGAGATGAAAGAGACACAGAAGGCGATCCTTGAGATGGAAGAAGAGATAAGGGCTCATGTTGGAAACATCAAGGAACTGGAGGCGCAGAAAGAGCAGTGGAAGGCGGAAGAGGAGGCCGAGAGCACGAGGGTTGCCGAGGATGAGCGAAATCAGATAATGTGGAAGGAGCGCCAAAGGCACTTGGAGGTGCGCTATATTACTGTTTATAATGCATATCAAGTGGTTAGTTTGCTTAGCCCCAAGTGATATATCTGCCAGTGATGCTAACTGAACACAGGCCGAATTTGATTATATGCGGTCCAGGGAGGCACTGTTAAACTCTCAAAGTCGGCGAGGGAGCGCTGGAACAGATCCTACCGTGCCTCCTGCAAAAAAGGCCAAGCAGCGGCGAAATCGCAACCGCAAGTCTCGCACTCAGACTATCTCTAGCCCCACCGGCATCGTGGCCCCACAAGACGCTCGTTTCCCAGACGTTTCCGCCGGTAACATGTCTATTGGTCAAATGAATGTCCCATTCTCTGGTGGCATGAATCCTAGTCCTTTCTTCAACATTGCAAACGGGACTGTGGGAGCACCAACAGAATCCCCTGGGCCAGCCCTCAAGGCTTCGTTTTCCGCCGATCTTGATAGAATAGGCGCACCCATGAGTCCTACTGCAAATTCATTGCTGCCTTCCAACCTATTTGCATTTGAGGACTCTCCGCCTAGCCCAAAAGGCAGTGCTTCGCTCCTCGAAGACGGCCAATCACGGCATTCTGGTATCGACCCACTTGGCTTCATGGCTCCTCAATCGCCCATGTCGTCTGGCTCGGTATCCACTTCTCATGTTTCATCTCCGAGAAGCAGCTTTCATCACATCCCCATGTTTCCAAACGCGCCTTCGGATGGTAGCCCGGGCGATGGTGAGCGTGGCAATAGTATATCACTTATTGGTAGTGGGCTGGGTCAACTGGGCTCAGGTGAAGAGGGGGGAATTTCAGGTGGCCGGCGTTTTGTCAAGCTGCTCTCTGGAGGGTTCAATCGCCAACGCGGCAAGACCATTCCGCTGGACGGTGGGCCGCTACTTGGGTCGTTGAAACCGAACGAATCTCATTCGTTCCCGAAGAGTCCACACCCACCTGGTCTAGATCCAATCGGCACAAGGAGACGCAGTGGGTCTTATGGGAGTTGGACAACGGGCCTGGAATTCCTCCACGGCGGGCGTAAGAAGCCCCTCGAGAGGGCTGACAGCAACAATAGCCGGCGCTCCGGTTTCAACCATTTCAGTCCTAGCTTCGATCCTATAGAACCCGGCAAGCTCTTCGACACCACCGTATCACCCCGCCCTTCTTCGATTGCTTCCTTTGACAACCTCCTTCCTGCACCATCCTCCGATGTCTCCGCCGCTTTCGGCTGGCCTGCTGCGCCACCGATCATTGAACAGCCTCGGAACCGTGTGGGCTTACTTGGGAGCCACTGGTCTGACTTTGCCTCGAGTAGACCAAACCCGAGCCGGCCCATCTCGCGACCGATATCGCCCAATGCAAACACATCAGCAACCGGCCTCTCTCTATCCCACCTGCCCTACCAATCAACACGTCCAGCAACTCCAAGACTGAACCCCGCGGCGCCAACCTTCGAAGCCCCGGCCGCGCTAGGGGAGGAGAATGCATCCTCCGCTATTTCCATCAACACGGATACGTCCAATACCTCGAACGTGTCCGAGACGCCCAAGGACTCACTGCTGTCCAGATTCTCGGCGCTGAGCAAGAAGGGCAGCACAAGTAAATTCAACATCTCCTCCGCATGGAAGAAAGACGGGGGTTTCTTCTCCAGGAAGAGCAAAGACAGTGACGTCGAGGACGGTGAGGAAGGCCCCGTTACGAGCGCCACGTCCACTCCACTCATTGGGAGTGGCGGTGGAATAGGCGGCGTATCACCTCTGCCATGGAAAGACAAGTCCGGCTTCTTTGGACGCGGGAAGAGGAATGAGGACGACGACGAGGAGGAGTTGAAGAGTGGCAGCGGCAGCGGAAGTGGCTTCTTTGGAGCCATCGGGAGGAGGAAGGCTGATAAGGAGGATGAGAGCGGTGCTGTTGGGGAGAAGGAGAAGAAGGAAGGGTTGGGGATTTTCGGAAGGAAGAGAGAGAAGGAAAGCGGTGATGAGAACTGATTGATGTTGCATTGTTAGGTACCCTTCCGTTAGACCTTAGACTCTCGTTGTATAGTAGATTGGTGCGATTTGAAAAGGCTAGGATTGGACAGGGCATTCTTGCTTCAAAATGACTTTCCCGCCCTGGTATCGTATCATATCGTAATTCTGCGTCCATTCAAGACTGTCCTGACCACTTTTCCTTTTTTTCACCAGGCAACCACAATCTTCCCATAAACTTGTTTATTAATGGTTGTACTCCCGCTTCTGCAATTAAAGTATGATATCACTCGTAGCCACACCGCCGCAGCGCTAACTAGACTCACCCTATTGCCCGCCGCATACCCTATTGGATAGTTCTAACCGGCCTGGAGCGCCACAGAAGGCACAGCACCCTGCCGGGAGCCAGCACAAGCGCAAACGGGCAATGCAGCTATCATAAGAAACTTACATAATACACACACGTTAGATACTTCCCCTCCGCTAGCCAATGATCTGTGAGATCCCTACCATATAAAATCCGTAATGGCGAAAAGACCCTACATGTGCGGAAAACCCGTTTTGGAGGGAGGGAGGGGGGTGTGTGTGCTATCTACTCGTAATTGCCTGACGTTTGTAAAACAGCTTACAATCGCATACGGGCAAAATCTTGAAGCTCCGGGAAATTTTTTGCCCTTAAGTTATGCAATAACAGTTCGTTTTTGCAGACGTCAGGCAATCACGAGCAGTCCGCTTGTGGCTCACTAAAGCACGGCCCAGAGGGGAGGGGAGCACGAATGACTGGAAAAGAGATGAGGTAGGTTTGGCCAAATTGTAATGTAGTATATAACATCAACAGCAAGTAGCAGTTAGCCTGAGTGGTTGGTTTGTATTATGATTCTCGTATGGATGGATGGATAGTTTCGCCGCTGTTAAGTTACCCTTGAGATGGCTGTTTAGATTCACGGGCGAGTGCTGAGATCCCGTATGAGATCTGGATATTAATACAGGAAACCCCTCCTCCTATTTCGCTGTCGCTCAAACTGTAAGATCTTGGACTCGGGTGTACTGTACGCGTAATTTCGTGACGTTTTGTAAAAACGACTGCTATTAGGGGGTCTCACGTCCAGAAACGTTACTAGAAATGAGGTAATGTTTTAGCAGTTTACCGTGAGTTGGAAGTAGTCCTCTTGCATTTTTCTGACAATTTAGCGATATAGTTTCTAAGTGTAGTGGTGGTGTGCTATCTGTATCGGTAGAAGTCTCCAGAGCATAAAAATATCTTAAGAGTTCACACCATTTGGCGCCTGACATGTGACAACATGATAGCTATTCTACTTTTGAATACGGCAGCCTATCATCTTGAGTTAGAGTTTGTGGCCAAGACCAGACATAGTTAAAGTTGGATGGTGCTCAGAGTCTGAAATGGGCTTCTTTAATTCCCTCAGTTAACATGGTAACAAAGAGGCCAGTTTTAGGTGTCTACAACAATCTGGCCAAGTGTGTGTGCCAGTCCCAGATCTGCAAGGGTTGGGACGGTTGTTAAACAAGTGTTACGTACACTGAGGTGAAGTACGAGACACCAAAAATCCACCCCATGGTTACTATATTGACTGAGGGAAGTGAAGGGAACCCATTTCAGACTATCGGCACCATGAACACTATGCAAAAGTGTGTGTCAAGTCAATACAGCACTAGTCCAATCTTGAGATACTAACCACTAGTTTCTGGGCAACTTCGCTAGTCTCCACACCACATCCATACGAAAACCGAAAATGAAACCTGCAAACCGCCTTTTTTTCCAGTTTGCTGTTTCCCCAGTTTCAACCATTTTGGCATTTTCAGTACACCACAAAACCGGCGAAAACGATCAAAACCGGTTGACGTGAGACCCCCTATTGCATATGGGCTCCTTTCTTCCCACCGTTACGGTATATCCCATGTGCTGTCGAGACATTCAGGTCGTGCTTGAAAATCTGGAACACTACCGTAAGAACTCGAATAATTGGACCTGGCGCTAAGACGTCCGAAATTCCCTCTCTTGGATAGGGGGTCGAGCGCACAGCGAAAACTGACCCCCTCAACCCGAGCTTAAGACAAAAGAAAAAGAAAAAAGAGCCAGACCTTACCAGCAAAGGCAACTCCAACGTCCTAGCGTGAGGTCCAATTATTCGAGTTCTTACGGTAACTTATTTAGGGTACGATATAATAACTGGGTGCAAATCTACGCAGAATCCCTCGTTCCCATCATGGCTATACTAAGCAGTGCGGATTTTGCTGTATTCTGAGCTCTACACCTCATTCTCATACATGGTCTGCCCTATCACGATTACTTAAATAGACTACGGTAGTGTTCCAGATTTTAAACACGACCAGAATGTCTCGACAGTTTATGGGATACTGTACGGGCAGGCTGGGTGAATGTTCAGCGAGGCAGCACCCTCAATGAGGCTTGGCAAAGATTTGTTAGCAGTTTGGTTTGAGCGTACCGAAATTTGGTGTCAATCCACGCCAAGCCTCGCTGAGGGTGTCGCCTCGCTGAGCCCTCACCCGGTCTACTGCCTCGCTAAATGCTCACCCAGTCTGCATTCTCGGCCTCCTTCACCATCTAATACTGTACTCACGCGGCCGGATTGAAATCAGAAGGCCTGGTTTTGGACTAGTGCGTGTCAGGTGACAGCTAACCACATATGGTATAAGCTTTCCAAACTCGCTATGCAGCCAAGGCTGCCGTGAGTGCAGTGCCACAAGTATGGTGGAATCTCCCACCAAGTTTGGCGAGTTTATACCGTATATGGTTAACTATCACTAAACATGCACTAGTCCAAAATAGGCCCTTCTGATTTCAATCCGGTGAGTACTGTACTCGAGTACTTGTATCCGGTTCGTTGTTTCCCCGCTTCCTGCCCTTTGTTACACTCCTTCCCGCAGCAAGCCCCCTGCCCTTTGTCAATCCCGTCTCTCAGACTCGGTATCATAGTCAGGTTCACCTTCACCCACTTTGTGCTCCCTGGCCTCGAGCAGTCCTAGCTATCACACTCCTTGCTCTCCTCTTCCCTAGCCGGAAAAAGAAACTCATATGCAGGATCTATCGCCCCAAATCTTGGACCTGATGTCCGATAATAAGCTGTTTGTTCGCTCCTTGTTTCCCCATGCAACCTCACTTAGAGAGCTAATTGCTTATTGACTTTTACTTTGATTAAAGCTCCTCTGAAAATGCGGCCGTTAAGTCGAGTGATAACAGTGGGGGGGGCTGTTTCGAGAATTGGGATCCTTTTGGTTGGGATACTATTAATTGGGATACTATTAGTTCCACTCATTCTCCTGTGGACCCATTCTCCTGCGATTTCGATTCTCCCCCCTTTGGCTATAAACCAGACGACAGCAGACTGTTTCCTGACGTCCCTCCCACCCCCCCACCCCCCGTACCAGCTAGGCATTCAGGACGCCAACGCCACTGCCAACGCCCCCACCCCCGCAGTTCGTCACGTCTTGTGAACCCATTCTCCTCCGATTTCGATTCTCCTCCCATTGCCCCTAACTATAAACTGGACGACAGCGGACTGTTTTCTGACGTCCCTCCTACCCCCCCAACCCCCCACCCCCCGTACCAGTTAGGCGTACAGGACGCCGACGCCGACGCCCCCCCCCTTCCACCGACAGTAGTGGATGATATCAGTAAGAAAAGGAAAGTCGATGGTTCCCCTGCTAGAAAACCACCAGCTTGGGAGTTGAATTACAAACTCGGCAGTGGTGCCTACGGAACTGTATATTTAGAGAAAGTTCAGACACCTAGCATGAGGTCCTCCGAGTTATGGGCCGTGAAGAAGATATCACGATGCTCGCCAAACTTCCCTGCCAAGCGGTACCAAGCCGAGATCAGCAATTTACGGGCACTATCAAATGTGGGTTCCGCCCAAACATGGTTCATTTCATACCTGGCATTGGTCTCATTCGAGCTTTCTCTGACGTGTCAATAGCATGAGTGGTTTGTCAAATTCAACTCCTTCTATGAGGACCCTGATTACGTGTACATTGCTATGGAGTATATCCCTATAGGAGATATGTCGAAGACCTTGGTGGGTGGATATCACTGGAATGAAAGTGATACGAGGGTGGTAATAAAGCAGCTGCTCAATGGATTGGCAGTAATGCATAAGGAAGGAATCACGCATCGCGATCTGAAGCCCGAGGTCTGCACCCTCCCCACCTAAAACCTCATATCCAAAGCCTGATGATCACAGAATGTATTCCTCCACCTTCCGGAGAATCAGGCCTACGTCCTGCATGTAAAAATCGGGGATTTTGGGACCTCCAAGCGCATATCCTCTAACGCCTCCACATCCCTGAAGACTACTACTGGGACATAGGAATACATGGCGCCTGAAGTGCATGACACGGCGCAACCCAAGACCAACCGGGTAGCATCTGGTCCCTCGGGTGCATCTTGTATAGGATGGTCACCGGTAACCCCTTATTCAAAGACCCCGTCGAGGTGTGGAAGTACACCCTGATTGCATCTTCCTCGCCCCTGGTGGTCGAAAACATAGACCTCAGTGCCCTTTGTGTTAGCTTCCTCCGTAACATCCTGCAACCGGGCCCAGAGGATCGACCGAGTGCGGAGGCATGTTTGAGAAAGGCCTGGATCATGAACGAAGTTGCCGGATCGGAGTACATTATTGGAAAGGACCTCTGCACGAGGTTGTTGAATGTCAAGCTTCGAGCGCCTGATATAGATTCATTCTCGCATGTGGTTGCCAAGCGAGTGGCTGATAGGACTCATACCAGGAGTTTGCTGACTGGTGACACCAGTGACATATCAGATGGCGAGCATACTGAGACCCACCGGCGCTCTAGGTACTCGGAGAACCCTTGGTACTCATTCATGGAGTAGCCCATTGCGGTATTAAGGTATGCTGATGAGAGTGGGGATAACTGGTTCCTCCAGTGCTTGTGCGATGAGTGGCTCACTATGCTGGTGACTACCACAGAACTGTATATAGTCTCACTTGTGTTTCCTTTCTCCCTACAAGGCGCATCTATAAATTGAACAACGAACACCCCTGGTTTCCTATCATATTCCTTTCTCTCTGATTTTTCCTACAACACTTGCCTCACGGCAGGGTGATAGTGGTGCCTGTACGTAGGCAAGCTGCCCTGCATGAAGCCCGTCCTCCATTACTTGTTTGGACAGTTAGAACAGTGAAGGGGCACAGGGAGTGGATTTCATAATTTTGAATATTACAAGTACCCAAGCTTAATTAAATTTAAGATAACACTCAATTGTCAATTGAATCAATACTCTGACAGGAATCTTAAGTTTTATTACATTTTCATCCCAGCCTTAATTGCAATACTCGAGTATATTGATTATAACATTACTTGTATTATAAGCAGATGTTTCGGCAGTACCAGTATGCAATATCAGTTTTAGAAATAGATTTTAAACTAAAATAGTACCACAAAGAGCTGACTTTTAGCAATCATTTTCCATTCCATAAGAGTCTATGAAGTTAGGCCTATTTTACATACCAAAAAAGTATATTTCTTGAAATTGTAGTTTTTTTCATATAAAATCTTCTACAAAGGTCGTTGGTTGACGAATAATATTTTCTAAGCTGCTGAATATGATATATACTCTAGATGTCTAGCTACCAGGTAGTTAAGTCAAAATAAATTATTAGTAGTTGTGGCTTGAAGGGGGGGGGGGGGGGGGGGGGTTGATTGGCACAGGCTCATTTTTCTCTCTATTAACATCTAGAGGGGTCACCCACCCTACCACCTAGTCTAATAGAGCCGCCATAGTAATTCTCATTGGACTGGTGGTTGAAAATCCTTTGGTGGTTGAAGATGGGGCAATATTTTGCTTGGCAAAGTGCTCCGGCTTCAGATAACCCCTACCACAGTTCGTCGTGTGCTGCGCCCAAGAGATCTGGTTAAGGAAATGACGGGATATGGAATGTATGATACAATATCCTTCCTTATCATAATTGGAGATAAATCACTAGGGTTTCTGACTGGGACATATTCCACCGATTTCTTGGGCGCAGCGACGGACTAATGGGTAGTACGGTATAATAGAAAGAAACACATTATTATAAGAGCCCAAACCCCTAGACTAGTTAGTTGCTTTAAACCACGCTCAATTAAGAATCAAGGACTTGGGTGGGAATTTCCATTACCGTTGCGAACTCATAGGATCGAGCTATTTCAGATCAGCCGATCTAAGTTACTCCCCCTACCCACCACACCTCCCCCTCTTTTATTATTATTATTATTATTATATGCCATGCTCTTAGAATATCTATGGTAGCTATTACCTCCGGGAGACCATTAGTCTAGTTTCCAGTTTTTCGGTGTGGTCTCGTTGTCTGGTATGATAGGGGAGCTGGACGATGACCCTTTTTTTCTGGAATGTATATACGGGATGCCTAGAAAACAGCCATCAGGTCGTGCGAGGAAAGTGATGCTTATAAATTAGAGATTGGAGCCTGGGGATCTTGGGTTTTCTTGTTAGGAGGTTGAGGAGGTTGAGGGGGGGAGTGGCCATGAGGTGCTTGGGGCTGTGCTTTATCTGAGAGGTGTTGATTAGAACCCCCCCATTAAGTATCATATACCCATATACCGGTACCCTCTCGCCGAGAGCACAAATCCAGCTCTCCTATAAAAAAACCCCTCAAACCCGAGTGACAATTCATGACGTGACTCACCCCTCTTACCCCGTTGTTAAAACCCAAAGACTCAGAAGAAGCGTACGGAAGGTTAAGAGCCTGTTTTGGTTACTTGTCCCAGGCCATAAGTACCCGAAAACAGGGATTAAAGAAATATATGGCAAAACATCCGTGCGTGTCTGTGCCCCCATAGGAATGATCCCCCTCCATTTTCGGGTACTTATGGCCTGGGACAAGTACGACGGTTCCGTTCCGTTCGGCGACCGTTTCCACTGTAAAAAGAGTGTTCTTTCCGTTTTGAAACGGAAGGAAAAAAACCTTTTGTATGCGGGAACAGAACGGAACCGTTGTAACCAAACAGGCTCTAAGGGATATTTCATGCACAGTTGGGGTAAGCTACGTGCTGTAGAGTTTCACTGCTGACGTATGATACTCCATACTCGCGATGTCGAAGCGTTTTTTTTATTTAAAAAAAAGACTGCTATTGCATACCTCCCAAATCCAAGGAAAAAGTCCGAATTTTGGTGGCATGCAATATCAGTCTCTTTTAAAAACGCTTCGACACCGCGAGTAGGTAGGGAGATTTAACTTTAGGCCTCGTTTTGGTGGTAGATGTAGATGATACGAATGACGTACGGCCGTGTGCCAAAAGCTCTAACATCCCTACTTGTGCCATGACAGAACTTTATAGCTGATGCATGGTAGGAATTTTGTGTTACAATGCCGGTCTGGATGCTAGAACTTTTGGCACGTGGCTGCACTTCCCAGTGGATTGGGGATGTAACTCTAGCCTCGTGCATCTCCACTGGCCCCGCCGTGGTGGGTATGCCAACGTGCCGGTCGTGTATTCGACGGGCCGAATGGAGGGCTGCAGAGGAGGCAACCTCAAGGGCCCTCAAGTAGACTTATCAATTCTCCGTCGGTCCGGTGCGAACACTGCACAAGTACAGTCGTGTAACAAAAGTCTTGGCACCCAGGTAAAATTTTATTAAACTTGCTTCACCTCGACCACTCCACATACCTCAGTGCTCAAAGCAGAAATGCGATCATGAGAAACAGGACCTTGTAATTTATATTCTTCATTAATTCAGGCTGAGGGAGGACATACAAAGTGGTGGGCTTAGAGGCATTCTTGTCCCATCACTCAGTCGGGGGTGCCAGGACTTTTGTTACACGACTGTACAATCCACCCTTATGTGCCGCCTGCTCTAACACTTCGCCCAACAACTAACCCACCTCGCCCAAACCCGTACCGCCATTCCGCCATTCACCCAAGCACCGTCACCGCACCGAACCCACAACCCACAATAGCGGTACGGGTACTCGAGTGCTGTAGCTCCGATTCACCACCCTATGTCCTAGAGATTCCCAAAACCCCTCCTCTAAGCACTCAATCAATATACCCGTATTGACTCAACCCCACTCAATTCCCTCATCGAGCTCCTCATATGCGTGGTATCATACCGATATGTGGAATACGAGGGGGGTGGATTACAAATCCAGATATTACACCACCCAGGACCGACACACAGGTTAAGCTTTTTCCGAATCGGGTAAGTATAACAAGATTTGAAATAGGATTGCAAGTTCTCGCTTGCCGGTGTTACCACTGCTGGGGAGGGCCAAGCTATCACCAGGTTCGCTTGAGTTTGCGGAGACGGGGGGGGTGAGTCATGGAGGATTTCGGGTAGGGAGAAGGTTTCTGGAAAATTGTATCATACTGGTATAGTAGGTTATGTTGTATCATATCGTGGGTTTTTATTACTCGATAGACAGGCGGATCAATGCTGTGGATGGAATGGGGCTTTCCGGAGATTTCGGAATAATAATTGGCAGAAGGCGGGATGGACTGTCATGTTTTTGGTTGACTCCTCTCCTTGCCCACTTGCTTTTCGGCGCTGGCCGCCTTTTCCGAGGAGCCTCTGTGAGCCGAATACCTGTCTGGTGAGGACTCCAGCTGGGTGTCGAAACCCCACCAATATTCGCTAACTTGAACTGCCTACCGAACTGGTGTCACCCCATCGGCATGTTTTCCACGGGATAGGCCAACCCAATTCAATCATTCGCCTATCCTGAAATGGCACCATCCACGCGGAGTGTCGGCTGGAGGAGGCCTTCTTGGCAAAGACGCGTGGGTACCGGGGTTACTCTGCTATCAAATCTACCCCCGTTACCACACCGCAGCACAGACACCGGTACCTGAACACTACACCAATGCTGCAACAACAACCTCCCATCATCCATAGCACGTGGGGGTGGACTCGTACCCCCAGACGCAGGTATTTGACGATTTTTGATTGGCAACAATTCGTCGACAGTCTACCGGTGGTGGTGGTGGTGGTAAGTTAGAGCAATCGCATTCAGATATCTTTCCAAGAACTCCGGCAAAGGGGAGCACAAGCTCCTTCCCACCAATTTCTCCTACCCCGCCCTTCGCCTTCCCGGTTACGAAGGTTAATACAGGGCAAAAAAACCCCAGACTGTCCATCACCATTCTCCCCCCAAGCTGAGCATAGACCGTTGTAGGCTTGGGTCGAACACCACCACTGTCTCTTATACCTAAAGACATCAGCCCTCAGAGAGGTAAGTTGTGGAACACACAAATGCCATGGCTGGCACTCAACCTCAGCTCGCGCTCTTTTCCACTGGTGCCCTCGCCTAGTGATTGGAACCAAAATCCCCTCTCTCTAGGGGTAAATACTGTGCTTCGAGGTTGGCCTTGGCTAGCAATATCACCAAAGAGTTATTGGTGTCGTACGGTGCTCAACATGAAGAAAGGGTTTACCCATCACCATATTGCTAAGACAATGGAAATGGGTATGGTTATTTTTCTCCTTATTGCGCTGGTGTCTGCCGGTAGTGCCTCTCTCTTCAGCCTCCCTTCTTTTATAGAAAAATCTGTAGTTAGTTCCATACCAGAGGAACCGTAGGCCTAGAGGACATTAGGCAAGCGTAATATGTTTTCCTTTGCTAGAGCTCAGGGTCTTTATACACGCAATGGATGATGAGTCCAGGTCTTGTGCTTAGATCAATCCATAGATTTAACAAAAATAATAATCTGCAGAGGGAACACTGCGACAATTCTCTTCAGAAAAAGCAATCATGATCGATAGGTTTTTTGTTTACTGCTTCTTGCTTTCGTTTTGGGTTCGCCTCTGTCTATTATACTCTAAATCCTACCTTCTACGAACTATTCTGTACTCTTCGACAGTTCCGATAATGGCGATGGCTTGTCAGTCCTGGCTTCTCACCCATGTCCTCCGGGTCTAGACACCTTTCATCCCCAGGCCGAAAGACAACGCCCGCCATGGATTGCGATATCATGCGCAATCCACTCCCTGTCAATACCCACAAAAGAACGCAGATCCTGTCGTTGCTCTCACGGTGCATTACAAAGCACACCCACAATACCTATTGTACCATCACACCAATACAGCACCCCCCCTCTTTTCTTCTCTCTCCTCCCACTCCTTCTCCGCCCTTCCCCAAAAAAGCACCTCGTCCTCTTCGCAGGAGCCCGAGCATCAACAAAGCTCATATTATCTTCCAAAAACACACAAAAAAAGAAAAAAGAAACAGGCTAAACAAATCCGGGCAGCAAATCCAACCCCTCAACATTAAAAATACTCACCTTATTAATAATCCCCCTCCCCGTCATTGGCAGCCTTGATCGGCATCCTTCAACTAAGTTCGCGTCCCCCGCTCAAGTTCATGCTCAATGACACCCCCCCCGGGCTCCAACTATCCAATGTGGTGCGATAATAAATAAAGAAAACTAGGCAATCATTTTTTATATTGTTTCTTTTCTTTTTCTTTTCCTTTCGTCTGAAAGCTAGAAGGAAGGGAGCGTCGACCAGAGCACCATACCAGTGCGTGATTGCCTGACGTCCATGCTAAAACGGACCACTATTGCATACCACCAAAATCCAGAGGCTCCGGCCGTTTTCCTGCTCGTATGCAATAACAAACGTCGAGCAATTACGAGTGCTGTACGAGTGGGGTGAGTAAAGTGCCGGAATACCCTTACTGGCTGGCTTATCCTATTATCCTGCTTGGCTACGCTTGGATTGGATTATTCATCTGGCGGTGCGATGGACTGCACCGTAGTCGCTGTTGGTTTAGAAGTGCCATGAGTCAACTACTGATGTATAAAACCCTTCCCGCCTTCCTTCCTTCCAGAACTTCGGGAGGGGTTCTTTTTTTCTCTTCTCATTTCACATTTCATTTTGCTACCGTCATTGCGATTGAGCCACAATAGCGGGCAATCCTACATAAGCAATTGCGAAGAAGAAGAGTGGAAGACACCCTCTTGGGAATCCATAAGATTTTGGAAAGCTACGAGACTAGGCCTACGACATTCGCTAATACCGCCAACACCTCCGGTGAGCGATACGGACAATAGGGCCGGTGAATTGATATCGTTGCCGGTGGTCATCGAACAGCAAAGCAGAGTGCTAATACCAGTACCGTACGATACGGTGCCGACTCTTGCCATTGCCGCAAGTACTAAAACAAAGCGAAAGAGGGAGATCTTTGCGTGCTTTATCACCCCACCGGTACCATCTTTATATAATACCTCCCAGATCCCCGGTTTCTCTTAGCTTGATTTCCCCACCCCTGCTACAAACCAACCAACCAAACCATGCCCTCCTCAATATCAACCCACGCCTCAACCTTCAGCACCTTCCTAGCCACTACCACCACCAACCCATTCTCAAAACCTCAAACAAGCATAAGCATAAGTGGCGACAATGCCCTAAGCGCATACCGTACACAGGCAACCTATACCACGCACTCGCGAATAACCGGCACAGTGCAAGTGGAGTCTCCAAACTGCGACGTCCGCTTCGACGAGGTGGTTATCACCTTCGAAGGGACAATAAGAACATGGCTGGATAGGTTTGGCCCCGGGCCAACGAGTAGTGGGCGGACGTACGCCGAGAAGATGGTTAGTCGTCCTGAATCTCCCATCCCACCCCACAATAGACGCAAAGCTAACAAATGATGCCCGAACCACTTGTAGTTCTTGAAATTGACTCAACCAATCGATGACACCCTCTTGCCCATCCCCCGCCTCCTGGCGAAATCAAAAACCTACACATTCCCCTTTGAATTCGTCATTCCAGAAAAGCTCCTACCAAGCGCCTGCTCTCACCGCCACTCCACCTCCCTACAGGAGACAGCGGAGCGGGAAGAACACCTCCAACTCCCGCCCACCTCCGGTGACCCCATGCTCCCAGATGCGAACGGGGCCCTCGTCGACGACTCGTTCCCGGACATGCTGAGGATCGCATACGCCATAAACGCACGCATCATTCGGCGGCGCGAGACAGACAATAAACCAGTAGTATTATCCTCCAGCGTGAGGAAAGTCAGAATAATGCCTTACGTGGAGGACGCACCGCCAATAATGCTCGACGGCGAAGCCACCGCCGCCCCTGCCATCGGAGGAGGAGTGTGTGGGATAGGACCAAAGTATGTATTAAAGAAAGAAAAAGACGTCAAGAAATCCCTCTTCAAACCCCGCCTCGGCCGTCTGCTCGTATCGGCTCACCAGCCAAACCCCCTCCGCCTACAAGATCCAAACAAAACCGGATGTCCAAGCACAACAATGGTCCCCATTTCCCTCCTCTTCACAAAAGCCACACCTTCCTCCCCCGCCCCTCCACCAAAACTGACTACGATAACGACAAAATTACGCATACACACCACTTTTTCCACAGCCCCATTCCCACACGCCCTCCAGCGGGAAGTGGTGGGGCCGGTAGGGAATTACTCCACAACGCACACACTCTCCACCCACTGCATTTCGAATACCCCCTGGACCGGGAACGAGGCGAGGTTGAGTGTACCGGTTTCCCCGCCGAAGGGGGTGATGTTGGTGCCCAGCTTTAGCACATGCCTTGGAGCGCGGAGTTATTCTCTTGAAGTCGTCATTGGGGTGCAGAATTCTTCGTCCATCGCGTTGAAGATTCCGCTGCAGGTTTCGTTTCCTGCCCCTGCAGAGGCGGGGGTGGAGGAGTTCTTCACGCCAAGGAGCGTCGCGCCGCCGTCGTTAGTGGCAGAGGAGAGGAGGGGTCAGTTACCGCCGCATATGAGGCCTCGAGCGAACCTCCCGCCAGAAGGGCTACCAGCGTACGTCTTTCCCCCGGTGGGTGGAGAAGGCGGAGTCGTCAGGATTCCGTCCCCCGTAGGGATTTCGCCGGGGTGTGGGTAGATGTCAGAGTGATAATTGGTGATTTTTCATCCCGCTTCTATCTATCCCTGCTAGGTTGGGGATGTATGGGTGGAATTAGTTCAACGGGACACAACATACTGTATCATATCATAGCTCACCAAGTTCTGTCATGGCACAACGTAGCATAATGTAGCCTAGCCTAACTTGTAATTTCAACAATTTAATAATTATCAGACATACTGTATTCACTCGCTCACTCACCCTTTAGCCTCGTATGAGACCCCTAGCGTCACATAGTATTGGCCCAGTAAGCCCCAACTGCCAACAGAGCTTCTCAAACTACGGCACAGTATCGTGCGGCGAAAAATGAGTTTAACCATCCCATCAGGCCCAAGTCAAAAAGTAATAAGAATCTAAAAATTCCAAATATTACTTACATGACCAAGACCATGACCAACCCTAACCCCTTCTCACGGCAAACTGTAAAGAAATCTCAAGCCGTTCTACCAGCTCCACTGTATCGTTTCAATCATTTCATTCGCTTGCTCGACCGAATGCGCCCGCAAGAAAAGGAGAGGAAAGACACCCAAGACCCAATCCAACCCATCTCCAACTTAAAAAAGGCCTTTTTTTCTCGCCTATTTTACTTTTTGATTATGATTTTCTCCGGCAATCCAGACCAGCAAGAGGAAAGGTTTCGTGAATTCAATTCCCCTCCATTTATCCCTATGAGCTCAACACGCGGTCCCAATAGTAACGTAAAAATCAAAGGGAGCTGCAACGAAAAAAAAGAGAAACATGAGCGAGTATCAAAGCAAAAAGAAACGGTCATCCATCTGAGCACCATCTAACACATCGTCTTTGGAGTAAGCTAGTGAGAACTTTTTTTTTATCTGGATGACACATTTACAAATCCCTATAAACTAGTTAGTTTCGATCCTTCCAACGCTAGCATCATCGATTTGGTATACATACGCATCATCTTCGTCAGGAAGAGGGTGTTGAGCAGCATCCTCCATCTCCCGCTGGTAGGCTGCCAACACCTCGGTGTCGACAGTGACCTCAGGGGGGGCCAAAGCTGGGGAAGCAACGAACTCAAGAGTCGGGTTTCCGACAAGCTTCCTAGCCAACCACAAGAAAGGCTTTTCAAAATTGTAGTTCGACTTGGCAGAGATATCATAGTACTGCAGATTTTTCTTCCGATGGAAGGTAATGGTCTTGGCCTTGACTTTGCGCTCCTTAACGTCGACCTTGTTTCCGGTAAGAACGATGGGGATATTCTCGCAAACGCGGACGAGATCACCTATCGGATCCAATACTAGTGTTAGCTCCTATGCCGAAAAAAGTAATTATATACCACAGGATTGTTGTCACGCACGGTGCCAGTTTGGAACGTTCTTGTAGGTAATCCTAGAGGTGACGTCGAACATGATGATACCGCATTGACCGTTGATGTAGTATCCATCTCTCAACCCACCAAACTTCTCCTGACCAGCGGTATCCCAAACATCGAACTTGAGTTCACCAAAGTTGGTAAAAAACCCAAGAGGGCTGAAAGGCAGAGGGTGGAAAAGTTAGCCGAAACACCAACAACAAAATTTATCGGGAGAAACCCCCTAAACAAAGCTCGGAAAGGTGTACTGTTAAACAAGGAATGAGGAAACATACTGGACCTCGACACCAAGAGTGGCGATATATTTTTTTTCGAACTCACCAGTCAAGTGACGCTTGACGAAGGTAGTCTTCACGAAAAATATGTTAGCAAACCAACACTCTCCACTAAAAGCTCAAATCTTTCTATCGTGATACAAAATATCTCAGCCCCAACTATTGCCATATGGCCGAAGCAGAGGGGATGAAAATATTGAAAATATCAGGACAGAAGGTAAAGGGCCAGAAGCGAGGGAAGAGAAAATACCTTTCCGGTACCACCATCACCGACAAGAACGAGCTTGAAAGTGGGAACTTGACCTGGAGCAGCCATTATGATTGTATTTGTCTAAATGTTTGTAAGAGACGCTAGTGAGGACGGCGATGGAGGAGCCCTTATTATAGTAGGGGAGAGAAGTTAGCAACTGGAGGTAGCACCGCTGAGAACCACCAGCGGAAGGATGAGTGGGAAGGCTGCGGTGGCGGCGTTGGTGGGAGGAAAGGGAAGAGAGGAATGATCACCTTCGTGCGAAGAGATTGGAAATTAGAGGTCGAGGCCGATGAAGTGGATGAGGTTTTTGTTTGGGTGAGGGGCAAAAAAAGACGGAGAGTGAGAGCGAAAAAGAAAGGGGAGAGGAGAGGGGAAAAAAAAGTAGGACAGGTTGGAGAGAAGACAGCACGACAACGGTGACAGAGGGAATAGGATGGGTGGCTCTCCTGCAACAAGAAAAGGGTGTTGGCGGGGCTGGCAAATCCGATTTTTCGACAGCAAGCCCCCTCTCCAATTGGTCAGCGAGTCTACGCATAACCCTAACCCTGGCGATCGAGAAGAAAATTAAGGGATGTTGGTGCTTTCCACGATCTTCTATGGTACGGTAAGGTGCCGAAAGTTGAATTATTGAGCAAAAAAACTGCTCCTTCCTTCCAGAGAAAGCCTTAACTTATTCGCTATTCCCCGGTCAAAGTTTACCGGCTCCGAGAATTTATTCTCGCGATATGTCTTACATTCGGACCATCCCCCAAAAGTCCCTTCAAAATTCTCTCCTTGACCATAACCACTTTCTCTATCGAACTTGTCCTCGCTGTGACATAAAGCTCGTAGGTAAGGCATCTAACTATATAAAATCCCCCATAACGGGCAGATTGGCTGGGTATCAAAGTTACTAATTACATGAACTTATCCAGAGAATAAAATAATATCCATCTCGGAACCGCCCGAGACGCTGTGACTAACACAGTGGAGGAGAAAGTGAAACGAAAGATCATAACATATTCAAAGAACCGACAGTCACCTCAACAAAAGTACTAGAAAAAAATGAAAATACAGCACCAGAAAACGCTCAGCTATTTATGTTTATCATCCACAAAGTAAAGGAAATTCTTCCGCTGCGACAGCAGCAACACCAACATGCAAGTCAGAGATACAGAAAGACAGATGGGGGGGTATCGAAGAGGACCATGTGATTTAAAAGCTATTAGAATGTCAGTATAACTTGATAATTCGACGTTTGTATTGGTGATAACATACTGTTCCTTCCAGAAACCAAAATTAACTTCTGGTGTTGAAGCTGCTGCGCAAGCCTTTCGGATGCTTCTCGCTGCCGCGCTAGGCCCGCAGAAGTATACACCGACGTTTGTCCTCAACGTCCCCTCCAGCCCAGTGATGTATGATTGATCCATGATCCCATCCCTCATTGTCGTGAAGAGCTTGGGAAAATCAGGACGACCGTATTGTGTTCCGGTTCTGAGTTGCGTCAAGGGATCAACCTCCATTCCGACGCTGTTGAGTACAATGTTTTGAGCGGTATCGACGTCGAGTCTCTGGGTGAGATAAGTATGGATTCTCAAGAACTCGTTCGATTTGGAGCCACCCTGCCGTTCCAACGAGGATAGAAGATTCTGGAACCACTCGAATGAAGAAATATCACGGCAGACCCAAATGAACTCTACACGACGAAGACGCAGCGGCGTTGAACCGGGATTGTCACGCTTGTGCCAGATGTTCTTCAGAATAGAGGCCCATGGAGTGACACCAATACCTGTACCGATAAGTACAGCAATCTCGTTATCAAACACCTAATAATATGTTAGTGTGCAAAAGGAAAAGGGGATCAATGACTCTCTGTACGCACATCTTCAGCTGGCGCTCCGTATGGCCCGTCAATCCTCAAAGTGGGCATCCTCATTCCATTCCGCACAGCAACTTCATATTGGCCCATGGGATCGAGCCCTTCTACCCCTTGTACATCTGAGCCAGCGCCAAGCATCTCGCCGAGTGCCTTGGTGAAATCACCAACCTGACGGATATGAACGGAAATATATGAATCTGATGGGCAAGAAGTGATAGTAAATGGATGCCACTGGAACCGAGACACAGCAGGGACCTGAAGGAAAAGATATTGCCCCGACTTGTACTTCATCGACGGCTTGCTAAACTGAATCTCCATAGCACCATACGGGTGCTTGATGACTTTGGTGATTTCCGTCTGCTTTCGTGCTCGGACCTCCCTCCATACTCGCTCAAGAAAGTAAAGGGCAAATGTCCAAATAGTAAATCTCCAACCCTGGTATCCAATGCAATGCTTCCAGAAGATATTTCCAGCAAAGGGAGAATATGGCTCAGGTGTGTCCCGGACGAAGCATCCAACGGCGTGGGTATAGAGGGCAAGGAAAAAGATAAGTGCAAGGTGATGCGTATACCAGAACGCCTCGAAGCACTGTTGTCTTATTTTGTGATGGGCACTAGATGAATGAGAAAAGATCATTCGATCTCCGGATGAGGGATGCTTACGTCGTATACATCAACATCATGCAGAAAAGCATAACGTGCCCTGTGATTCCTCCGGGTTGGGCATAATGAATCTGAAGCGCTGTCACTGGTCGAATCTGGGTCTTTTCGACATTGTAGAAACTACGAAAAGGGGTTAGCAATTGGGGACATTAATAATAATAATAATAATAATAAAAAAGACCAGGCCAAGCTTCTTACTTGACATAATGCGAGAGTGTGTGAATGATACTGAAGAGCAGCAAGGAATAAGCCGTCTGCCTATGGAGCCACTGGCTCTCGTCTAACGGTAGCCACTTGATCTTGGGCCTGACAACCCTCAAGATATTTCGGCACATGGGCAATACAATTAATCCACCATCAAAACACAAAACTAATCCAGCACCTCGCGACATCCACACTGAATACTGAAGGGTGTTGAGACCAGCCAGTCTAGGATCAGTGACTTGCTTCCACCTAAACGAAAATCAGCAAAACGAACAGAACCAAAGCCGAATTTTCAATGAACCCACCATCCAAAAGCGAACAATCCCCAATGCGTGCCCCACCAAAATATCCAAAATAACAATCTTCTCCCCGTCAACTCTCGATGCCACCATGATTCTTGACCCATTTTCCTTGATTGATTTTTATCAGTTCCGGGCTCACAAAATCTCCAGAGGGCGGAAGCCGGACTTTTAAGGGCAAGCGCCGGGCGAAATGGCTAAAACAGTTGTGGTGGTCGGCGGCTAGACTTGGGAGTTGTTTGGTTGCAGTTGGCAATTAGGTCGGCCAGCGACGAGTACAATCGGACAATGATCAAGAAATGAAGTCGAGCTCGCACTGTTGGAACGAAGGCAAAAGCGGAAATGGGAAATTAGAAAACTACCAAAATTGTAGAGATACGAATAAGAATAACGAAAGTGAAGTAGTAAAGCGGAAATCCCCCGTTACTCTGACGAAACCAGCGTTGACCACCAAGAAAGAAAAAGAGAAAGAACGGTGGGAAGAAGGGAAGAGAGAAGGAAGGAGAGGGGGTGAGTAAGTGAGAAGAGGTGAAAGAGTGAAAGAGTGGAAACCAAGAAGAGGGTAGGGGATATCTATGATAATTTGGAACGCTCAAAAAAGCTTGCTGGGTGGATTAACCTTGTTTCCCCCCTTGTCAGGCCAAAATGGCAACACAGAAGATCAAGTTTATGCAGGCGCTGGTAACCGACGAGCCGTGTTGGGAGCACGGGGTAGAAGCACAGATCCAGGTAAGGAGAATAAAGCTAAAGGACGGCAAGATGACGAGGGAGAGAAGGAGGAGGCCCTCCTGTGACGGAAGTGATGTTTGATTCTGAAGCCTAATCTGCTACAGAATGTACCTGGGGAACACGATGAAGGGGTCGAGGGAAAGTGTTCTGGATATGAAGCAGAGAGGGGGATCGCACAGACAACAAGCTCACTGTTTAAGGGTCAGGAGTTGAAGTGGGGCTATTGCCTGTCGTCTTTAGGAAGGAGTGTAGAAGGAGTGCTGGGACAGAAGGCAGAAGGGGCGGGAGGAGCCATGATGATATCCTTCTCTGGGGGTGGGTTTGGAGAAGGCTGGCTGATACCGCGAGTGAAACCTTTACAGGGGTCGGCTGGGCTGGGAGGTATAGTAGCTTAACTGCGTCCCGAACAGTCACGGAAGCGAACGGATCGATGGACGGTGATTAGGGGAAGGCATCTTAGGAGCTACAAGTTGACTGCATCAGATTGGACAGAGTGGTGAGTGGTGAGTGAAAAAAAAGAAAGGTTACATACAGCCCGGGAGGCAATGGCAACCATGATTATTATAATTATCATTATTATTATAATTCCAAGTATACTCTCGCCCCTCAGACTGCCTGGCCACAGTGCCCCAACACAAGCATACAAGTAAAGGAAGATTAAAATTCACCAAGTGACCGCCGTCTGCTACTAAGAAAAGGTCAATTCGGTTCGCTTGTGTGCAGTGTGCAGTTGCATCGCGGCCGGCGTTTGATGGTTGGCCGAGAATCATCGAGTTTAGCAATGCCAAGAAAGGGAAAAAAGTAAAGCAAGGTACGCCGCCGAGCATGCCAACCAATTCCGTCCGACAGCAGCCACACCCTTTCCTTCCGAAAGTGCTGATAACCGACCAGGGTCCAGGGTTGCACGTTACCCCAACTCCGACACCGCATACACAGATACGATATTATCGAACATTTGCACCCCAACACAACCATCTTATGCTCAAGTATAATACCACGCGATAAATATCCTCACCACCACTCCACACACACCTAAGAAAATTACAATTGTTGTGCAATACGGCATGAGGGGCCTGTTCAAAACCCCCTCATAATGACCACGGCACTCGTACAACATACCGGTACGAGTATAGTACGCCATCCCGCACCTCATATTTGCCCTGGTTTTGATGATATCGTAAAGCCCGGCTTCCAGGTTCCCCTCTTCGCAGCCAGGCTCCCCTATCCGCACGCACCGGGGCCCCCAACCGCTTTCAATAAACACAGTAAGTCTGCGATAGTCATCCCCCCGAACCATATCCTTCTATTCTTAGTTTTTGTTGTCTGTCTGCTCTCTCTACACCCATCGTGTTATTCGATTTGGAGGACTACATCTCTTCCCCCGATTCCCACCCACCTATCACACCAATTACCGTACCGGTATGCCGATATAGCGATTATAGAAACTCTCGGGGGCGAGGGAAGGCTGTTTCTTTGCCACTTGCGGAACTACTAAAAAGAAAAATACCTGACACTAGGGGTACCGTACTTGAGTGAGGCTTTGTCCCTAAGGACCCTCCTTGCCCTCAAAAACCAACAGCCGACCCTAAAGACCAGGAATAATTCCAGGATCACATACTGCCACCATACCAGTAATAGCCTACGGTGTGTCTATGTCACAGAGAACGGGTTTTTCAACCCTAGTTCCTCAAGAGTTTCTACGAGTAAAGTCGCAGTAACACGAAGAGCACCCCCCCCCCCCAGGCACATGTACCGGTAGGCACTTTACCCGTGATATCATATAGCCCTTACTCCCCCGCCGTCCCACAACCACTAAAAAGTGGAGAAAGGCCAGTAACCCGGAATCATCATAATCCCACCTAGCATCTCTTGCAAGCTTCGGGGTTTCCTAAATTCCAGTCCTAAGGTATGGGTATGGCACCTTGCGGTAATGGTAAGGTGTGGCAAGGCTGGACTGGTGAGTGAGAAGAAAAGGAACTCTGGGTCGGGCTATGATGCTGCACTCGAGCACTGGTACATTCCAACCTCCCTTGTAAGCGCCCGCGAAACAAGTACCTTTTGGGGTAACGTAATTTTACCCCTCACGTGCCCAACATCTGCAAGTCAGCGCCCCTGTTAGGAGACATTCGAGGCGCTCAACTTTGTCACCGCCACCGACGAGGAGGAGAAAATAGAGGTCGTGGCTTGCAACGGGGGTGTTCACGCCTTACCGAGTACTCAAGCCCCATACAACAACCCCCCCCTCCCATGATACCGCGAGCGTCTCAATAATCTCAACCTCTCACTGTGCACTGCTGTACTCTAAAACTTCAGGCAAAACAGCCGTCTCAACGTCAAAGAGCATTCCCACACTAAATTATTCACACTACCTCAGGGGTGAGCAGGGGAATTCCTGTGCGGGCAACAGTACAGTAGTATTCAAGTTTAAAAGGTAGGAAAAAACTTGGCTTCCTTTGCTATTCCATGAAAGCTTGGCGCAGGTAGAAACGGTTAACCTACTATTACAAAATTGGTGCTGTAAAGATGCTTTGTTGATAAGGTGGAAACTCAATCATATCACAAACTTGGTTTGTTAAGCAGCCATAGCCCACTGGGTACCTGATGAAATATCTGGCAAATTTGTTATACAGGCTTAAAAAGACTAGCTTTATACCTAAAGTAAATCGCCTTTTGTTATGGATGCAGTGTCGATATTTTGGAGCTCTTATCGTCGGTATAGAAACGAGGGATATATTATTTGGAAAGAGCCTGTGAGAGTTACAAGAACAGTACTTGTCTCGGCCCATTACTCGAGTACGAGTAGTGCCCGAGAACAGGGATTAAATAAATATACGGCGAAATATTTGTCCGTGTCCGAGAGCCCATGCGAAATATACTCCCCGCTTTCGGGAGCGGTACTAGTACTCGAGTACTTATGGACCATAACAAGTACCTCAGGAGGTTTGAGCCGTTAAAATACCCGTAAGAACTCGAATAATTGGACCCGAGGCCAGGGCGTTGGAGTTGCCTTTGCTGGTATGATACGGTCTGGCTCTTTTTTCCTTTCCATTCTCCCTTAAGCTCGGTTTTCGGGGTCAGTTTTCGCTGTGCGTTCGCCCCGCTATCCGAGAGAGGGAATTTCGGACGTCTTACAAGTAGCCTCGGGCCTAATTATTCGAGTTCTTACGGTATCCAGATTTAGCCGAAAGATGAGATATCCCGTAATAACTCAAACCCGCAGGTTGTAATTTATTTAGGCAGGTGACCGGTATTCTGTTTGACATACTGTATCTGAAGCTCCTTGCAGCACACAAACGGGTGAGGAACGTTGACAGACAAAGCGACCATTGTGATAGTAATAACGCCTGGCCCCAAGAGTACTGTATCACGGTTCCTCAATCATTTGTACTGATACTGTACTGGGAACTGGAGACTCGAGTGGCTGACTGCTGCTACCGTGGCCGTTTCTTGTGCTCGTATGACGACGTGGGGTGAGGATTAATTGTATCGAGTGTCGTTCACGTGGGAGACCCATTGAAGCAGGTACAGTAGGCAAGAGAACTATTCCCCCCCATGCTTGATCCACGGATTCGCTCTTTCGGCGTCCCCGACTGTTGGCAGCTGTGGCTAACCCTTGTCACTATAAACAAAATCCAACAAGCAGAATCTCGCGGAATCCTCGCTGAGCCAATGGTTCATGTCTCGGCCCCCTCTACCGAAAGGGTGTGACGAATTTAGACTTTGTTCTCTCCATCCAATCCACAGCGCGGACTGGGATGAGGGGGAAGAGAGGTACTTGTATCACCTCGATTCACAAATACTATTGGTGGACCCCACCAGCCTTCTAAAATAAAGCACCATTACCGGGTTCCATTCTTCACCCCATCGAGAAGTGAAATTTGGAGGCGAGGCGGTTGGGCAATCTGATTGACGGATGGGTGAAAATGTGAGATGTGGGTGGAGGGGTTGTGCCGATGCACATCAACCAACACCGCACATGGATATCCCACACGGCCCACCGGTCGTATCTCTCCATTCAAAATGAGGTGTGGGAAGAGGCGGGAGATGATGAGTGATTTACACTTCTTCCTCAAGGATTGGCTTCAAGTGTCAAATATCCTTGTCTCTGGAGGTTAAGCGAGGTGGACGAGAATGGACTCTCACAAGAACTGGGTGGTGTGAAACCCATGCAGTTTTACCGTTATAGCATCAGACACTCTTCCGTTTTAGGATCCATGGACAACATTATGCAAGCCAGCCCACGAGGGTTCTCCTCGTTTTGGACCACTCAACCCCCGTAAACAGAGTCCGAGTGACCGGTGGGGCCTGCTCCACTTCAAAGCCTTTTTCTATTCCCATCTCCCACCTCCAGTTGTCGAGAAGTTCGGATGTCCTTGCCTCTTCATTCTATTCCCAACTCATTTTTTGTGTGCTAACTTTGTATCTTTCACTTCTTTTTCATCCCATCTATTTCGGTTCTCTTTTTTTTTCTTTTCTCTACCGCAGGCTCGCTCTTTTTTTTCTTTTCTTTTCTCTCAATTTTTGTTGTATTACTTATCATACTATTCTTTTCGCATTTCGCTCTTTTTTTACCCGCACCAATACTGGCAAGCGATTCGCCTGTTGCTGCTGTTGTCTTTGCCAACCACCCAATCACATCCCTCCCCTCGGCAGTTCTAATTTTGTACTCCCCCGCTCTTTGGTTAATCTGCCTTATCCGTCACGCACACAAGCATCTCATCATCTGCAATAGCCAATCACACCGGCACTACCGGAGTCTCGCTTTTCCCTTGAGGTTGCCCGTCGTTTATATATCTACGATACGTCCGTTCCTGTGCCTGGCGCACTTGTTCTTCCGGTATTCCCTCCATCTTAAAACTCGCATCCCCTCTTGAAGGAAGAATTCAAACACTTTCTTTGAACTCTCTACAATCCGCACCGTTCCCGACAGTTCGGCTAATTTCCGTGAAACGAAGTTGATCGACTATTCTGCCGTACCGGTACGGTAGCCTATACATTTCGAAAGAGGGACGCTAGCTCGCCGCTTTTTTCGCCGAATCCATTTAATACCCCCCTTCGCGATCGAAAGCTTAGCACACATCGAAAACAGAAAGAACCGAAAGAAAGAAAGAAAAACTACAAAATCTCTTAAAACCTACAAAAAAAAAAAAACTACAATTCGAACTCCAACAAAATGGGAAAGCTCATCAAGAACCACTTGGCCCGCCTCATCGTCCTCACAGCAGCAACATACCAGATTGTAGCTGGCCTTCACGGGTACTTCTGGCCCAAGATTTTCTGGGATATGTGGACCAAGTAAGTTGCTGCTCAATCAATCATTTCTACCTCACAAACAGATGAACTAACAAACTCGCTTCTCTCTAGGTCTCTCGACCCCGCTGTCAAACCAGTCCCCGCCCTTCAAACCCTCAATCTAGTGATGGGTATAATCGGCGTATGCTGGGAATATCCTCTCCCATTGCTCATCCCCAACACCGCCTTCCACCGAAGCATCGCCGCGAGGCTCGTCATTTACCCTATCAGCGTCCTCTGCGCCGCGCTCCTGTACCAGGGCACCAATGCAGCAATCTACTATCTCGTCGGGATCGTCGTCTACTTCTGGGCCTACACAGATGGTGAGATCGTCTGCATGCCATGGAAGGTCCCCGAACGCCCAAAACCCGCCAATGGCCCCGCCAAAGTATAAAGAAGAAAAAGAGAAAGTTTCGAGAAAGGATCAAATCGAAATTTGTACAGCACTTCACTTCGTTTCTTGCACAAAACCATTTATCTAATATGATGAACTTTAACTTTATTCTTTATTCTTTCTTCAAACCGGTCTGGCGGTCGGAGCATCAATTTTCTTATGGGATTTTCATTTTTTCACTACGGGGATTGGTCATGCATGGCATAGCATATAGGGCATTAAGGGGTGGAGCTGGCAGCAGCGAAGCAAACAATTTATTTTTACTTTTCCCTTCCTTATTTTCTTAGCGTTTTTCAAATTTGTTTCTGCTTGAGGTCGCTTAACGGATTGGATCACGGTTTTTTTCTTTCTTCCTTATCCCCCTCGGGTTTTGGTTTTGGAAGGGGTGGGATTTCCTTAAGCTTACCGGTATCGTTGCGTTTGCATAACGTTTCACTTCTTCCTTTCTTTACTTGCACGGGATTCATAGTTGAATCTTGGGCTTGTATTTTATTTTATGCCTTCTTGACGGTCCTTTCATTACTTCTAACTCCTAACTCCTGCCTCCTACCCCCTTCTTTTAGAGACCCAAACAGTCTCTAACATCCTCGTGTATATACTACCCGTATTATCACCCCTTTCCCCTACGACAACTACAATCATTACTCACTCACCAATTTCCTCACATTCATTCGAAAGAGGTGCCATACTACCATATCTCTATTCTATACAACGGCAGGTGTTGCTTTTTTTGCTTTCATTTTATACTAAACGGTGTTTTCCCTTTTTACTACAATTCAATGTATATATTCTCCCTAGATACCGGTTTTGCACTCATACTTTTGTACTTAAAAAGATTACCTTACCTTACCTCATCGCACCCACCTACCCTCAATAAAGGGGAAGTCTAGGGGATGAACCAAACCATACCGAAAGAACAAATTTCCTCTTCTCATGACACAGTGAATGGAATGGAAACGAGATGAGACCCGACGCGTCAAACACCCAACGCACCAGAACCCCCCCCCCTCCTCCTCCTCCTCCTCCTCCTCCTCCTACCACCCTTAGCATCGCACCGTAGTCGCCAAGCAAGCACTGATACCGTACCTCTTTCCACACCCATAGCGCATAACCATCGAAAAAAAAGAACGTCCCGACACGCCCTCACCAGTTGAATGAATCACGCCACGCATAAAAAACCCCAACCCCAACCCAGTTCGATTCGATCCGAACAGCCAACTTCCTTCCTCCTCCCCCAACCCAACCACCCACCCCACCTGCACTCAAAAGGGGAGGCGCATGAGGTCGGTAACTATTGCTTACATCCTAACTGGAACTAGTACATATAGTGCCTTAGCGCCGGGCTCGGCTCGGTTCGGCTTGACTGCGCTTTGCCCGTCTGGGTTCAGGGATTGGCGCGCGCGCGTTTAGTACCGTAGGTTACTGGAATGTACCGTACTGTACGAGTAGTGTAGTGTAAGTTACCATGTTAGCTACGGGTTGGTTGGTTTGGTGGTGGTGGTAGCGGGGCTTTGGTGCGGCGGTTGTGGGGGGTGGCTTGTATTGGTATTGGTATTGGTATTGGTATTGGTATTGGTATGGGGTGTTGTTGATGTATTGAGTTTTGTTTTTGCGACTGCAGAGCGGCTTGGGCGTGGATTGTGTGTTTTGGGTCGGGTTAGTTTGGGTGGGTGGATGGGTGGAAGGTTTGGTCGAGGGGATTGTGTGAGTGGGTGGTTTGAGCCGCTTGAGCCGCTTGCTGGATTGGGGTTGGGATGTGGTGGTGGTGGTGGTGGTGGTGGTGGTTAGTAAGTAGTAGGGTTTGCCGGATTTCTGTTGTTATTGGCGGGGGAGTGAGTGAGTGAGCGAGTGAGTGAGTTTATGTGGTTGAGGAGAGGTGGGGTAATTTTTCTGTCTATCCTCGATTTGGTAGTTACTGTGAAGTATTTTTCTCTTCTTCTCGAGGTATTCGGTCGGGGAATGTACCGTTGTGTACTGTACCTACCGTATGATGCACTCGCGATAGCTTGATGCCATAGCGTCGGGTACGATACAATGCTTTCCCTTTTAGACAGGAGTGTCTCCCGATTCCAGACGCAGAGAAACAGATAGATAATGCACAGAACAGTCATACCCCCCCCCCAGACATCCTAGCTACCGCCAACCAAGCTTTCTTGTCGACAAAAAAAGGGACGCACAAGATAGCAACCCACTGTCTTCCCAACGGCGTGGTCCTGCACCATCATGTCAAATGTCAAGTCTACATCTAGCCGGGATGGGCGTGGAACGGGAAGATGGAATTATGGTACTGGGCTATGTTATGTTGGTCAGTTGGTTAGCACAGTAAGGTTGGAATGATGCATGATTGAATCCATTATTATTATATATCCCCGGGATGGCTGTTACGGGTAGTGTTTCGTGATATCGTACTTGCGTTCTGGGCAGGGGTAGGTGTGTCTGGTAAGGAGTTGGTTGTTTATTGGGGAGATGGAAGGGGGTATTTTGGGGTTATAGTGTGAGGGGGGTATCATGGCGCGGCCGGGGCGGGTTTCAGTGAAGGTGGTGGGGGAGGAGGGGGAAGGGGAGGAGGTGGTGGAGGAGGAGGTGGAGGTGGAGGAGGTGGTGGTGGTGGTAGTGCCTGGGATATGATCTCGTGATATTTGCCCATTCGAACGCCTTCCCAGTGTAGGTCTCTGGGAGTGGTAAACTTGAAAAAAAAGCTTAATGGGTTGGATGGTTCGTGGTGATTGCCCAGGGGGGACTGGGTGATAATGGATTGGCCTAACATACCATGCCTGCTTCTAGTAGTAGGTTGAAATAAAGTTAGGGGCTAAGGCAAAACATCCAATACAGTCAGGAAGAGTCCAAAATGGGCCTGGTTTTGGCCATAAAGGGTTAAGTGAAGGCGTTGTATTGCGAATTTGAGAAAGATTACAGCGGCAGGCGGAGAAGACTAGGTAATGCGGTAGTATACTTTTGGTTCCTTTGGTGGCATACGGTTTTGGGAGGAAACATGTTTTGCTTGTCATTGATGTATTAGTGGGGTGGTACATACTGGGTGTACGGTAGGGAGCTATTGGGACAAGCAGGGGTAGCAGTGGCCTGTGCATATACACCTTGGAAGGGGCGTGGGAGAACTAAAAAAGGTAAGATGACTACTAATTCGAGTAATTCCACCCACCACTACAACCCTTGCTGGTCCTAATATTTCCTCCCTCACCCGAGTAATCCAGGTTGGTTGGTTGCTAGTGATGAGTCAAATTTTGGGGGAATTGTGTCGCCCCCCCCCCACTGCTGGCCTGTTATCATACCGAATGATACTTTAAGGGGAGGGGGTTCTTTCTACTAATTTATTTATTTATTTATTTATTTGGAATATCATATTATGCCTTCCACAAAGGGCATCTTGTTTATATAATACTAACAAAACCCTGAAGCGAGGAGGTGCGGGGTGTTGTCCGGAACGTATTGAAGTTGTTGTTGGAGCGGCTGGTGTCATATCAGTAGTGGTATGAGCTGTATACTGGGAATCATCATTGGCATGGGAATGGCGGAATGGCGGAATCCCTGGAATGCGGAAGTCTTATGTGTGCGAGTTTGAAATGTTGAAATGTTGGAATGTTGGAATTCTGGGGGCTGCGCTGAACTTGGAAACTTGTATATATTGACTATTGTTGTTGTTATGACGGGTGAGAGTAATTGAGATGTTATAAGGGTCAATTTCGGATTTCAGGTTATGAGCCCGGATTCCTACGCGCTCAAGATCTATTCCAATTGCATATCTACTTTATATTCCAACTTCTTTGACTTAGTGTATTCCTTCTCTCAACTCAACTACTCACGATGGCATCAACCCTATCCTCGCATATTCCAGCTTCAGTCAACCCAGTTGCCGGGAGTGGACTTGGCTATAATGGAGATCAAATGATGTATCGCTGTAAGTATGGAGAGACCAGTAAGCTGACACACTATAATTATTCTAGATGGAAGCGTGATATCGAATTCTTCCTTCAAGCGG
>Ga0307513_10000996_pt1 | contig 40913 bp, 33 predicted proteins | sample 15_EM_MG_FD_202174 | JGI IMG/M metagenome (GOLD analysis project Ga0307513, IMG submission 202174) | Populus trichocarpa ectomycorrhiza microbial communities from riparian zone in the Pacific Northwest, United States - 15_EM | ecosystem: Host-associated > Plants > Roots > Unclassified | place...
CGCTCCGAGTGAGAGATCCACATTAATGTGGATATGCCAAGCCTCGCTTCCTCCTCACCCTGTCCCTTTATCCGACTCAATGTCTCACTATAAGCACCCTCTAACCCCAAGCCATCAGCCATTGCATCGAGCTTTCGCCGCCTACGACCGATGGTGGTTCCCTGTAGGATGGTGTCGATATTCAACGAGACTAGTAGGAATCTAAGTATGTATCTGTCAGTGGATAACTCGAGATAGCTTCTCCGGTGTTATTACTTCTACCTACATTTCAGATATATCTTCGGGAATTTTCTTCAGGATGTCGGCCCTCAGACTACTATCCATCGCGTCTGGCCTTGTGTCTTCGTCAAGCCTAATGTGAAGGTAACTGATGATATCATTTCTCCTGGGAGTGATGTGTATAGTCATTACTCTTCCCGAAAGACGATTCCCGACCTCGGCTTGGATGTGCGGTCTTCCTGTCACGAACACCCGAGCGCCCAGAGACCTTTGTAGAATCAGATTGAGCGAATCAAGAATCTTGACTCGATATTTCGCCACACACTCATCTAGAGCGTCGATGCATATGAATGTGGACCTCTCGCCAGCAATGGTCTGCAACATCTTTACAATATCGTCAAGCTGTGGCTCCCGCCCACCAATCACTTTCTTCTGGTCTTCATATGCTTGCACTATTCCCTCGGGTACCTTTTCCAGCCCACCCACAACCTGTTTAAGCACGGCGCCTAGCATGCTTGCAGATGACTGTTCCTTTTGGGCCGCGAAGTCAAAGTACAAACACGCAACAGCGACCTCCTGGCCTCTGGCCCGATCACACAAGCTGTCTATCACTAACGAACTATCATCGCCGCTTGTTAGCACTTGCCCTTTTTCTTCTATTCATCGAGTTTCGTCCTTCATACCTAATAAAGGTTTTGCCAACCCCAGGATCTCCATAGCAAAACAAAACTGCCTTATCGGATTCACCTCCCCCACTACCGGCGTACCAGCTTCTGAACTCCTCAGTCTCTAAGACCCATTCCCCTACATTTTTGACCCGGCTCTCTTGAATAGCCTTGTGCCGTAGTCTGGGCTCTAGTGGTGACAACCAGGCCAAGATTTGTGATCGGTCATCGGCAACAGTACAGTTGTTCCACACATTATTAAAGGAGTTGGTATTATTGAAGGAGTTGGTATTGTCATGGAAGCGATATTGTGACATCTTAGCTGATCAAAAAGTGGTGGAAGATAGGTGATCTTGTGGTCGATTTATGGAATCGCTGGGAGATGTAGGAAAGAGGGGGTATTTTGTGGAACACTTCATGGATAACTCAGGACGGCCAATCAGTCTCCTGCAAGGCTTTATTAAAACCCCTTGGTTGCGCTTGCCGCATCAGGGAATGCCACACAACTTTAAATGCTATCATGCGGCGCGGCGCAAACCATCCGTCGTTGTGAACGAATACCGGTATGCTAGCTCCTCGAGTGGAGCCGCCTGGCTTGGGATATGGACGGTACATACTCGAGTACGAGTGCCGGCACATTGAGCCTTATGAATGAATAACCCGGACCTTACATGCCGTCTAGCTTAAAACATCACAGCATATTCCTTCGTGATGCCAATGCAAGACGGAAAAGCCCTTCTCGCAGCCGCCTAGTTTACCAGGTTCTATGAAGTTAGTCACTATGTTTTTTGATATTCCCCAAGATCGCTTAGTTCTCGTACCTAGCTACGGAGTGTCACAGTCGGTTGGGTAAGCACCAATACCTCTATCATAATTCTGGCATCACATCCCCTCCGGATAAGTGAGGTGTTAAATTCATCAAAACCGGATACCCTTCGGCGGGCTAACTTCCGCGGTAATTCATGAGTTGTTGGCTTCTCTCCCTAACCAAGCGAGACCGCAGAATAGATCTCCGGTAGTCAAACTTAGAAAGGAATTACTCATTGACGACACCCCCCCCTAATACCGTTCCCTAACAACGGACAATAATATTATTAGTAGAGTACGAGTACGTGCGGAAAAATAAAAACATAACCCCACATCAGTCTAGGCTAATGCCTCCACTTTTTTTGAAGACATCACGAGCCGTCACTCGCCTTGTCTAAATTTTCAGGGGTTTAACCGTAAGTTTACACAGCTATTATACCACGCAATACAATAAAATACAGCCCAATGACGTATGCTAAACTTATCAAACACCGCTGCCTTGAACAAAAACCACCTCAAACCCGACCTACTATATATATCAGATTCTCTAGACGAGGTATTCAATGAGAGATTAAGTTGGGAGCCAACAGGCATAACCACAATTCCCCACAAACTCAGCCATTGTGATAACCACATTCCTCCATTACCGCCCCGCCACGAAAAATCCGTGAAGTCTGGGAGCAGGGAGGAAACTTGTTTCAGAGTAGCCTATAGTTTTAGTAGATTTAATTAATAGCCATTGCAGTTGTGGCTGTGACTGTGGTCGCCATTGTGGTTATCACGATGGTCGTATTTTGCGGGAGATCGTGTTTGCGCCGGTGGCTCTGGACCCAGGTTCGTAAAGAGTACAGAGGAAAATAAACTCCAATTGAATCTTTAAACACACAATTAGCCCCCATATCACACATATGAGCATCACAGATAAAGTTGACTCTTGCTAATATCGTCTCCCAGCATATAATCCTTATACTCAATTACTAACAAACCTTTCCATTATAAATGTTCATTCACTAATTCATTCGACTGGGTAAACCCCTACAGCTCGACCATCTGGAAAAAACGGCTAATTGATCGTATAGATGAAACTTGATTCATCAAGGTTCCCGGTAGCCCCCAATAGATTTTTATTCTCTTTGCCGAGCACAAGGCTGTGGACTCTCCCCGAAATATACCATCGCAACTTTCAGAAAATTTACTCAATATCAAAGCAAAAATATGAGTATTTGGTTTATTGAGCTTCAGGATATGTGATAAATGGAGACTCAACATTGCCTCAAGCTCACGCTTCTGCCCAAGGAATAAAGTCTCCCAATGGATCATGTTTTGGTGACAAGGGGTGGGAGAAATTCAAGTTATTGTTTAATAGGTCTAATGAAGAGGCAGCGCAGTAAAGGCTTACCAGTACTACCTTGCTTTACTAAGAAAAAAGGCTATATATACAAGGCAATAAATAGGGAGAGGGGCAGCAGCTGCCTTCCTAAGGTAAAAGAGTTATTATTATTATTTCCTATTCTTACTTTTATATTATTATTTTTATTTATTCCTATTTTTATTTTTTCACATTTCTCCCTTTGCCAACCCTCCTCCCATTCGCTTCTGCTACCCGCCGATCGCCAACCTTTAAGGTCTAGAGTCGGATTCTCCCTCCTCGTAGCAGGATTGTTAAACCCCACAGCCCTATTGATGAAGGCTAAGTTCTTCAATCTCCCAGTTCCCATATGGCAGGATTTTTTGAATTCTCCTGCCCTACATGACGGATCGTTCAATAATAACTGATTGTCAGCATGGATTGAACTCCTGGGCTCCCGCTAATTACGACAGGAGTGTTAACCACTGCGCCAGCTAGGTATTTCATGAAATGTCAACTTGGGAACTAATACTTATCCTACTGGAAGCCCGATTTTCAATAGGTAGGTGTCCCCTCCCGAGTTGCCGGTAGATTCCAACGGGGGTGTTTCTTACTCCTTAGGTGTTTAATGAGAGATTCTCGGTGATTTAAAACAGAATCAGTGCTTTGTGCGCTTGTTACTCTGGTACGATACGGTTAGCAAAGCCCCACTCGAGACCTCGAGTCCCCCCACTTGCTCCCATGTTTGTTATCTCACTATAGTCTTCTGCTCGTTCTAGTGTTTTGTGGAGGTTTTTTTCCTCTCTTTTCTTTTCTTTTTCTTTTCTTTCTTTCTTGATTGCATTCCGCCCGGCGTTCTAAGGATGCTTCATTTCTGCCGGGCAGGGGGGGTTCGCTCCTAGCAAGCAAGTATGCATTGTGGTATAGATTGGATCGTATTTTGAGATAGAACATTTAGATACGACGTACAGCACATATATAGATGGGCATACAGACATGTGGGGGACCTATAAAAAAAGCTATCGTACCCGGGAAAGAACATACCGCCGGGGCACCATCGGCCCATCTAAGCCCCTACCTTTAATCTCCATTTAGACAGTCTCTCTCTTCCCCCTACCCCCCACATGACAAACGCTGACTCTGTCGTAGACTTGATAGTTAGTAGGCCACTTCAACTTGTCACCGACTAGGGCAGAAAAGCGTCACTGCTGGGCATCAGATTTTATAGTCCGGAGGATAATATTTCTGTATTTCATCCTATATGCCGTATTATTTTAACACTCATATCCTAGGTTTTCCACCCGAGCCGAGGAGATTGTATAGGTTTGGGACGCCCGACCCGAACATGTACGGAATAACCTTACAGAAGAAAAATATAATAGTTGTGGTTGGTAAAAGGCGACCAGGGTGCGATGGAACACTCATCCCAACCCCCCCGGGGGTCTGAATTGCACAACGCTACGGACCGTGCAATCACTCTCGGCAGGTAGGGGTAGGATTCCGGTGCTCGTGGAGTGGGAGTTAACCTCACCATCAAAAGACTCCATACAGTGCTAATTTTTCTAGACGAGCAAGACTAGAAAGTGTCGGCTTGGGCCAACCTCACTTTCACCCCTGGGGCTCACTCCTGGAGAACAGTGGTATGTGGGCACCTTCATTAAGCCATGGCAATAATCGACACTAATCACCACCGTACTTTATTTAACAGCTAGCTCTCGACTCGCGTTTCACGTGTGTCGGAAATTACTTGCGCTTTATATATATCTCTTGTTCTCTATACTTGTGTCTAAGCAACCTTATGCCTACACTTTAAGGCAGGGGGAAGGGGGGAGGAATAGAAGGAAGAAATAAATAAACAATAAACGTGCAGCGCGGGCTTACAACCGGAGAACGACAATGAAAGTAGATATGATGGAAATTCTAAACTGCGCTAACCTATCTCAATACGATAGAAATAGCCCCCCCACCAACGCTAAGCTGTAGATTATAGAGAGAAATTGACAGATCTTGGCTCGACTACATAACCTAAGAAACTCTGTACAGAGGTCTGGAGGGGTAAGTGATAGATATATGAATCCTCATCGTAATTATTTCCTTCGACGAAAGGAAAAGATTTAATCCAAGATTCGGTGGTGGGCCTACTCCGGAGAGAAGGGAAAGACGACGGCTACCACAATACGGTGACCTAAAGTACTGGAGGAAGTAGGGGATAGAGGAGGTAGGTAGTGATAGGGCAGGTATCCCCACGGGGCTATTGCTGTCCTTGGGAAGTGGTGCATAGGTTATCCGTAGACAAAGGCGGTGGGGAAAACATCCCTCTGAGGCCTTATTCTGCGCTGGGAGTCGCAGATGTTGGGGGCTGTAGCAGTGCTGTCGTTGCCGTATGGCCGAAGAAAGTAGCGCACGAAAGCGGTGTCCGGCCGTACCTATCCGGTTTGTCGGGGTTGACGTCGTCCCGTTTGAGTAGTATTTTCACTATTCTCTCGTGCCCATTCGAAGCAGCACCCCAGAGCGGTGTTCGGCCTTCCGCATCTGCTCTGTCGGGGTTGACGTCATCCCGTTCGAGTAGCATTTTCACCACTCCCTTGTGCCCATTTGAGGCAGCGTTCCAGAGTAGTGTTCGGCCGTACTCATCAGCTCTGTCGGGATTGACGTCGCCCCGTTCGAGTAGCATTTTGATCACTCCCTTGTGCCAATTCTCAGCAGCGCCCCGGAGCGGTGTTTGGCCACAGGTATATGGGTTATTGGGATTGACGTCATCCCGTCCAAGTAGTATTTTCACTACTCCCTCAAGCGGTGTCTGGCAGTACCTATCCGGTTTGTCGGGGTTGACGTCGTCCCGTTTGAGTAGTATTTTCACTATTCCCTCGTGCCCATTCGAAGCAGCACACGACAACGCGGTTTGGCCGAACTGGTCCGAATTGTCGGGGTTAACGTCGTCCCGTCCAAGTAGCATTTTCACTACTCCTTCGTGCCCATTCGAAGCAGCACCCCAGAGCGGTGTTCGGCCGTCCTCATCTTCTCTGTCGGGATTGATATCGCCCCGTTCGAGTAGCATTTTGACTACTCCCTCGTGCCCATTCGAAGCAGCAATCCAGAGCGGTGTTTGGCGCAGCCAGTCCGGATTTTCGGGGTTAACCTCCTCCCGTTCGAGTAGTATTTTGACCACTCCCTCATGCCCATTCTCGGCAGCGCCCCAGATGGTATCTGGATTATCGGGATTGACGTCGTCCTGTCCGAGCAGTATTTCCACCACTCCCTCGTGCCCATTCAAAGCAGCCCATATGAGTGGTGTATAACCTACCCAGTCTGTTTGGTTGATTTCATAACCCTCTACCTCTATCAAACTAGCTACAATCTCAACAATCCCGAAGAAGGATGCACAGTGTAGACCACTGAACAAGGAAGGTTTATCGAAATCAACGTAGAAGGAATGGGATTTTCCTGCCCTCAAGAGGATTTTGGCGGATATGTGATTGCTGTAGTCGTCAAATAGCTTTAGGGCAAGAAGTCTTGCACAATCTGAAAGATCTCTTTTTGCGTGCACTCCCCAATATAGGGAAGAATATTCTAGAAAGGGTACGCTCAGATATTGGGGGAAATCCCCCCACTTTATCAGCACCCAAGGAGTATCTAAAACTGAATCTCCCCAATCTAAAGGATAATCTTCCGGAGAGGCTGCGCCCTGGATATTACGAGAGGAACTGACCGAAAGAGCCTTGACCTAGTGGGAATTCAAATAACTTAAGCATGTCTCCGCCATTATCGAGTGAGCTCTACCAAAAAGCTCGGGCTGAGCCCGGAGGTACTCTTGAAGAGTAAAATGGATTAACCTGACAGTGGAAGCCTCCTTGTCTACCGCAATAAGTCCCTGACAACAACTTAGCAATGTCCTTATTGAAGGAACATCGTCGCCATCAAGATCCGGTGATCCGATTTCAACTCCAAGGGCGTGACACAGTTCGTCAACCTTCAAGGGTCGCTCCGAGTGAGAGATCCACATTAATGTGGCTATGCCAAGCCTCGCTTCCTCCTCACCCTGTCCCTTTATCCGACTCAATGTCTCACTATAAGCACCCTCTAACCCCAAGCCGTCAGTCATTGCATCGAGCTTTCGCCGCCTGCGACCGATTGTGGTTCCCTGTAGGATGGTATCGATATTCAACGAGACCAGTAAGAATCTAAGCATGTATCTGTCAGTGGATAACTCGAAGTAGCTTCTCCAATGTCGTTGCTTCTACCTACATTTCAGATATATCTTGCGGAATTTTCTTCAGAATGTCTGTCCTCAAACTACTATCCATCGCATCCGGCCTTGTGTCTTCGTCAAGTCTAGTGTGAAGGTAACTGATGATATCATTTCTCCGGGGGGTAATTCGTATAGCCATTACTCTTCCCGAAAGACGATTCCCGACCTCGGCTTGGATGTGCGGCCTTCCTGTCACGAACACCCGAGCGCCCAGAGACCTTTGTAGAATCTGATCAAGCGAATCAAGAATCTTGACTCGATATTTCGCCACACACTCATCTAGAGCGTCGATGCATATGAATGTGTGCCTTTCGCCAGCGATAGTCTGCAACATCTTCACGATATCATCCAGCTGTGGTTCCCGCCCACCAATTACCTTCTTCTGGTCTTCATATGCTCGCGCTATTCCCTCGGGTACCTTTTCCAGCCCACCCACAACCTGTTTAAGCACGGCGCCTAGCATGCTTGCCGATGACTGCTCCTTTTGGGCCGCGAAGTCAAAGTAAAAACACGCAACCGCGGCCCCCTGGCCTCTGGCCCGATCGCACAAGCTGTCTATCACCAACGAGCTAACATCATAACTTGTCAGCGCTTGCCCTTTTTCTTCCATTCATAGCAGTTCGTCTTTGTTACCTGATAAGCGTCTTTCCAACCCCAGGATCCCCGTAGCAAAATAAAACTGCCTTATCGGATTCACTTCCCCCACCACCGGCGTACCAGCTCCTAAACTCCTCAGTCTCTAAGACCCATTCCCCTACATTTTTGACCCGGCCCTCTTGAATAGCCTTGTGTCGTAGCCTAGGCTCTAGCGGCGATAACCAAGTCAAAATCTGAGCTCGGTCATCGGCAACGGTACAGTTGTAGGACACTGTATTAAAGGAGTTGCTATTGAAGGAATTGATATGATCATAGGAGCGATGTTGAGACATCTTCGCTATTTTGAAAATGGCTGAGGGTAGGTGGTTGAGTTGGTCAGTACTAGTAGATGGAATGGCGGGGAGCTGAAGAAAAGTGGGGTCTTTTGTGGAACCCCAAGGTTACCTTGGGACCATCCAACCAACCTCTCCTAAAAGCGTTGTCAACAACACTCTGCTTCCGCTTGCCGCATCAGTAGCAAGAAATACCACAACCCGTTGAATTCTGTCTTGCGGCGCAGTACGAACCCCCCGCCGTGATGAACACGCTAAAGTGTCTGGGATGGAGCCGCCCAGCCTTGTATATACACAAACACATCGAGGCTTATGAACGGATCAGTCGAAACCCTTATATATCATCCAACTTAAAGCACCCCAGCATATTCCTTCATGATGTCGATGCGGGCCGGAAAAACCCATCCCGCAGTCTGGTAACTTGCCCGATTCTATGAAGTTAGGCACTATGCCTTATGATATCCATCAATACCGCCAGGTACTAGTACAGTACTCGCACAGGGCAGCGCAGTGCGGCCCCACCGCAAGTTGCCTAAGCACATACACCTATCCTAATACCCATTCTTTCCAACGACTAATGCCTAAATTCCTCAAAGCCGAATACCCCTCAATTGTTAACCTAAGCAGCAATTCAAGAGTTGTTGGATAGCGCACTACGAAAAGCCTTCCATCCCTAACTAACCGACAGGGCAGAATAAATCTCCGGTGAGCAAACTTTAACAGACATTACCGTATGGACCACACGATAATCTGATTACTAGCAGTGCATACGGTACGTGCAAAGAAAAAAGTAAGAAAGAAAGAGGGAAAGTCTCAGGATCTATTCGACATACACTATACATCATATCTCTCACGATCATAAATGCAAACATATATCTTAAGAAAATACGGTCATATTTTCAACCATTCCCCTAAATTATCAGATCCTTCTTCCTGTAATGGGTTTTATTATAGTAATAAGAGCTAGTAAGGCGTGGGTAATGTATAAGATCACGATATCATCAATACTTTTGTCTAGTGGCTATCCCCGTCTCTCAATCGCATTATACGGGGTGAAAAAGAGGGAAAAAGCAGACTACAAATATTCAAGGTCCCTGCTAACCGGTGGGTATTTCTTTGCTTGCTATTCCGAGCCGTGGATCATAATGTCACGCGTGGTTAACACGATCATTCCCGGTCACTCGGTGGTGCTTCCCTCTCAGATCCTGAGGGGTCGTATCTAGAACCGGACGGACCTGATGTGGGATTATTGGTAAACCCAATCCGCACCTACCGCCGCTTAACCGCTCCCTTAGCTTTGCTCGGTTGTCAATGGCAAAAGCCAGTAGTTCTGATACACTATCAGAATACAAGTAGAGCTTGTGCGAGCTAATTCAAAGGTACGCCCCAGATATCATAAAAGACCGGAACCGACATCCCCGAGCAGCAGCCAGGGACACTACGAGATTGACCTCACTGTACTCGAGTGGAATAGAAGGTGAGAATAAACCAACATTCACCCCCACCAAACCCCTGAACAATGGAAATAGGGAAGGCCGGTCACTACCACACACAACACACGCATCACAACCCACGATTCCTTCAACCCAATAATAAAATACGCCAAACAACCCTGCAGTAACTCCCGGGCCCGCCTCTCTCCCGCCGGAGAAAAAAAAATACGAAAAAAATACCACAACCCCCATAATCAACCCTAAACCAACCCCTCCCCCTCCCCACTCTGCACCTTCTTCAACTTCCCAATCCTCGCCAAATACGCTATGATATCACCCCATCATCAGCCCACGAACGCCACACCCCTCAGCACTAAAAAAAAACCGAAAGGAAAGGAAAGGAACAAAAGAGAGAGAAAGCCTCACCAGCCCCACTATCCGCCCAAACCTGATACCTCCCCACCCTCCACCCGTCCCCATCCCCATCTCCATCCTTAACAAAATCCAACAGATACACAAAGCACTCATGCCACGCCTCCCCCGTCGTCGTCCAAACGAACCTCCCAGTGCCCCTGACGAAAACCTTAGCATTCCCCTCGTCGACGATGTACTCTTTGAACTGCATATTCCGGAAGGAGAGGTTGTCGGCCAGTACGTTAAAGTAGTCCGGTATTGGCAGCTCGCGGCCGAGGAATGGCGCGAGTTGCGGGAGGCCGTGCTCGAGGGCGGTTGCATTTGCGGCGAAGTGTTGCAGGATTGTGGGGAGTGGGGGAGGCGGGGATTGGGAAAGGGTGCCGCAGAGGGCGGTTGCGGCAGTTAGGAGGGGGGATGGGCAAGGGGCGGACATTTTGGGATTTTTTGTTGGCTTGTCGGTGTTTAGTATTCGGGCGATATGATAATTGTGGTGGTTTTTGGCGTATATATTGTTGTGATTTGTTGCTGACGTCATTTTGTGGAAACAACGGCAGGAGATTGTGATTAGAACACTAAGGTTAATCTACTGATAGGCAAGGTGGTGTGATGAGGGGTGAACATTCTACTCGGTAGGATTTTGATATCACCGTACTAACCCACCTCTCCTCTCAGGTAATGTTTGATTGACCACAAGATATGATGTTGGATAAGAATAATTATTGCATCTCATGATAAATACAGTAGGACAACACCGCCCCACAAAACGAAAAACCCGCAGGTTGCGATTAATAGAAATACATGACCCAAGTATCCCGTATGCCAAATCCCGAACATACCGAACCAGAGAACAATGTCAAACCGGACAAGCGAGACAAACAACAAAACAAGTGAGTAGAGATACAAGTAGTAGATGATGATCCATAGATTCCCCTAATTACTGGACCTCAATCCTCTTCCCAACACCAGAAATCCTCTTCGGCACGACAATTCTCAAGACGCCATGTTGTAGAGAAGCAGTCACAGCATCGTGATCGATCCCCGCCGGGAAGCTAAAGCTTCGCACAAACTCCCCCACCGACCTCTCGGATAATAATCTCTTCGGCCATTCCTCCCTCTTCGTTACTTTGCTCCTCGGCTGTTCCTTCTTCTCCCCAGCCGACTTCTCCACCTTAGCAGCTTCCCCCTCAGGTCTTGACTTTTCAGTTGATGCCTCCACAATCCCCATCCAGTCATCTTCGTCCGGAACGTCTTCGACCGTGGGCTTTAGCGATTGCGGAGATGATGGGACAGAAGAAGTAGGTGTTAAGGTCATTTCTTCATCCTTATCCTCCTTCTCCTTCCCCTTGTTGCTCATCTCCTGCGATGGCAATGATGGCGGTGTTTGTGGTTGTGCCAGAGGCACATCAGCCGCGGTCCTCGACCGATCGACGCGTCCCTTGACGATCAAGTTGCCCTTATCCGTAAACTCGACCGAGATATCCGATTTATCGGGAACACCAGGTAGCTCGCCTTCAATGATGTATGCGTTCGTAGTCTCGCGCACATCGAAGCGGGGAGAGAACGACTTTCGTGGGGGACAGGGACAGTAGTAGAGTTCCGGGAAGAACAAGGGCTGAAATACTGGCGCAGGCATTGTGATGAATTCGTTTGTTGAGCGTGTGTTTAGTTTGTAGAGTACCGGTATAGGAATAATAGTAGATATGTAGTGTTTGTAGATTGTACCGTAGTTATAGGTAGGTGGAGGTAGTGATTATCTAAATTGTGATTTTCGAGAATGGTGAGGCCATTGCCCTCTCGAGGAAGGCATACTTATACCCATGATCGCCGCTTCTGGCATTTTCTTTAATTGATTTCGCAGCAAGCTTTCGTAATGCCCCAGATAGCCCAAGATGTTTGTCGAGGGTTGGCGAAGACCAGAGAGGGTTGTGGAAACCCGGAGAACCTTCCAGAAGATAGAGATGGCAGGTGGAACAGAGCGGCCGACCGACAGCGATGATCTAATTTAATCTAATCTAATCGATCTTATCTGCTCAGCATCTCCGCCAAGGGTTGATTCAGTCAGCATCCACCCCTCACGTGCAAGCAAAAGAACCCGGCTGAGAGAGGAACTGCGAATCACCCAAGGCCCACCCTGCTTCCCGCATCAATCATTCAGACCAACGATGCAAAAAAGAAACTTAACTCCCTTTCCAAAGTGCAATTATCGTGGCTATGCTAGCAGGCTTTAGAAAAGCAACCATAGGCTAAGAGCGCCTTGACTTGCTCAAGGCATCCAAGATCAGGCGCGCAACCTCTGATGAATTCCAAGAACCCCCAACCCAAGATTGACCGACGGGTCGCCAAGAAACTGAACCCTGAATTACGCAAACACCGAGATGGGAGCTACAGCCCTACGAGTTCGGTTGCGGGATTAAATTAGGGCCCTTTGCCATGTTCGGGTTTGTGGATACCGCATTCATCCCAAGTATGATAACCTACTCTGTTGGGCTTGATCTATTGATAGCATGAGATCACGACTTCACTGCAGTGGAACTTGACCCAGAATACGATACCCAGAAACCCCACTTGGACTAGAATAGTAGCTTGTGGGGTAGCACGCTATCGTTAAGGGCACCTGATTATGGTAAAGTACGATAAGACAGGCGAATTCACATCCTCGATCTTCCAGTCTGCAGGACGGACGGACCCAGCGTTTAGGTAGTAATACCTTCTCGGTAGTCGACCGGTACTTCTTGACACTCGAAAATAACACAGTAACCAAGGCACCGGTACTAAATCCATCGCTCCAAGTTCCCCCCAAAGCATAACGCAGAGTATCTTTCCCTACCAGGAACTCTAACCTTGCTCAGGCCCAAATCTAGAGCCCTCGAGCAGAGCTTATAGGTCAACCCTATCACCATTCAGTTGCTAATTACAAGTCTAATCCTGTTGACGATAACTTCTAATCCCAACAAATCCATGGATGCCATTGTGTTTCGGATCCTGCACCGGAGTTTTCCGTCCCTATATACGGAAGTCGCTGCAGAGTAGCCATTAGGCAGCTTTTTGACTTCTGAAGTCAGAACGAGTAAAAGCAAAGAACATGCAAGACTATCGTGCCGTATTGGCTAACCGTTGGAGGACCGATACTGTTCGATTGCAGTGGTCTTGGGCTGAAGGCGGGGTCACTTGGCTGAAGTGCATAGTCCACCTCTAGGCTGGAAAAGCAACCGGAGGCGAGCGTAGGCGACGGACGGCCGTCGGAATCCCAGGACACAGGGGCTCGAGCATCCAACACCCAAGTTCTATGGACGCCCGGGTTATACTTGTAAAAGTGGAAAGAAAAAAATGTGTTTGATAAAAATGTACACCGAAGGCAATAGTAAAATAGAAAAGCATCAACCAAACGAATGCAAATCAAGATCGCACCCAAAACCCCCCTTCACTCCGATTCCAAACGGAAAAGAAAAAAAAGAACCGAGTCAAGAACGCCCAAAAGAAAAAACTCCCCCGCAACCAGCAACCTGCTATCGAAACGAAACAAAGAGACAAAACACGAGCAGCCCCCATCAATCAATCCATAAATGGATCAATTAATACCCATACTTCTGACTCGCAGCATGCTGCCTCTCATAATATATCCTAAAATAATAATAAAACGTGATCAGCAACCCTCTTACACTATTACCCACATCAAGCTTAAGTTGGGTTCCGAAGCTTACCTCCCACCCTCTAAAAAATCCTCAATATTCGCCTGGCGCTCCACATCCTCCCTCTGAGCTTTCTCCAACTTTCTCGCCTTGCGCTCCTTCCGGGAGCGTAGCGGGTGTGCTATGTTTCTCAGCACGCGTTGCGACCTCGAGGGCTTTCGCCGCGGGATAGCGCTGAGGGGGAGGAGTGATGAACGGTCGTAGCCCGCCATTGTTTTATTTTATTTTTTATATAATATGGGGAGGAGGAAACGGTTTGTTTTCGCTTTGGATGAGGTGAGTTGTGGTGGTAGCAGTAGCAGTAGTAATAGTAGAGAAGGGAGTCGGAGGTGATCAGCTTATGTTTCGTTCTCCTCTTTCCTTCTAGCTTGGGATGGGGGTGATAAAACCACGAGTATTGTGCCGTATTGAGCTTTCTTTCAAGAGAATGACCGACGGATGGGTGGCCTTATCTACCAGTTTTTCCTTTCTTTTTTTTTCTTCTACTCTTCCTCTTCGAGGATGCATGGACGAATGGTATGCATGGTCCGAGACGGACATATCCTGTCTGGCAAAAAACCCTGTTATCCTAGTCTGCTCGAGTAACGAGCGGAAAATACACTTTGCTAGCTTGCTCGCGACCTAAAGACGTGAACAGGAATTACTTTTTTCCCCTTCTGCTTCTTCGATTGATTGATTGATTGCTCCCACTCTCGAGGCTCGCTTGGTCGGATTTGGATTTAGATGTGGGGGGGGGGGCTATGGGTGTGTGTTGTGTGTGCGAATTGTTTCGCCTGGCCTTGACTCGCTGTCGTGGAGAGAGAAATCAAGAAAAGACGTGTCACAGATGACGCTGTGCTACGATTAATTTATCGATAGACAGTGGCTTCACAATGGTATGGCGCAGCAGTATTAGCCACAAATCCGACTCAGGGGGCTGCTGGGTTGTGCTGTCATTTCACGCACTATCGTGGCTTGACAGGTGACTGGCTTCCTGAATGTCTAACCTCCCGCTAGCGCTGGGATGTTTGGGGCAAAAAAATGATCCCCCAGTATTGCGTACGTGAGTTCGCGCTCCGGCATTATCGGAGTTAAGCTCGGAATGGAGTTGGAACGTCACGAATGCTCACTCGTGCGGGATTTTTTCCCCCTTTCTTCTTCTTCTGCACTTGTAGCACACTTCCTTCAGCCCACGCAGTCTAACTTGTTTTCCCCCAGTATGCTTGTGCAGCGGGTGAGATTCTAGATACAGATATCGTATTTGGGAATCACCTCGTGGATTCGTCGGGTAAACATCTACCGGTAGTTGAATGTGATGCTCGGTTCTAGCGATGAACCATGATGAGTTGATGACCCGCCAAGACCCGCGCCTATGTACAGTAGTGCGCTTCCCGTATTGTCCTTGCGCTCTAGCTAAACCAATCTTGTGTGCTATCGCGGTACTTTGGCGTCTTGGGTTCTTGGAGACGGTGGCATTCATGGGCTATATTAGGGGACTTATGAATGCCTTGGTACCGGCGCAGGCTTTGAGGGTAGTGTTCGCGAGCAGGCGGAGATAGACAGAATGTTGCAGAACTGTGCTACAATATTTTACGTGAGTTTGAGGCTGTGGGTCTCGGATGGAGTTCGGAGGCGGGATTGTGCGTAAAGGGTGCTCGATCGGGGGCTCCCCACTCTCCGAATCCTTGCTCCTCGTGAGATTGAGAACATGAACACAGGAGAAACTCCCACCGAAAATCCATCAAAAAAGCGATCCTAACGACAAAGTCCGTCGCCTCTCCGGGGGCCCAGGAATCCGGGAAACAAGTTCCTAAGTAACTGAGGCACAGCAGACAAATCTATCACAGCAGATCTTTGACAGATTTTTTGGTTCCGTTGAGATCTCGCGCCTACCCGCATTTAGGGGTACTCGGGTTACTAATCTCACATGGAGTTAACCGGATGCATCCTGCAAAACAATTGGGAATCCCTGTCGCCGCACGGAGGTTTGCCACATTGGGTAGACTTGGCGATGGATTTACTCGCTAGGTTATGGATGATTGGCCACACACAATGCTGTATTGAAGTGAGGTATTAGCGGGCCCACCTGGGCACGGGTATCAAGCCCGTAGGACAGCAAGGCCAGGCTGGATTATTAGAGAGTACCGGTATTTCACAAAGCACCACCCCGTCGGAGGCTCAAGGATCGAGAGGAATCACCGGAGTCAAGAAGACCACTTACGCAATGGGGGTTGAACGCAGAGTATATTTATCAGCAGTTGACAGCAGTTAGTAAAGGAGGTAGAGAACCGGTGCCACCATACCGTAGCAAACTAAGGAAGGCCCCGTGCAATAGTCAAAAACCCGACACTCCCGTGGACTAAGTTGCCATATTACTACCAGTTACAATGCCGGTACCATAGGGCGCCGCTATTTAATCGTTCGCCTCCTCAAGGCATAAAAAAACCACCGATATTTTCATCACCCTGATTGTTTCACGGGTCTTCAAGCCTGCTATCGTGCTTTGGCCCTACTTCCCCCGTGCTGGGACAGGTTCCTGGCGAATTTACAGATGTAATACTAAAAACCTACAACAGTTTATGTGTTCCGTCCCTATGATAGGTAGGATTAAGACTGGTACCGGTACACTCTACGGATCAGGTGGCCGAAAAATTATCTCGGTGGCGCCCAGTGAAAATTATATCCTCCCGCACTCAACCTAACCACTTCGTCTATCCTGGTAAAAATACTCGTCAACTGATCAAGAAGCAGGGGAAGCATAAAGTTAGAGGAGAACATTGTGTTATTTAACTGCATGGTGAACTGTTTATTGCCCGACCGCACAGGTTACGTGTCCTATACAATCATTCACCTTACCCCTGGATTACCTACGAATACACCCTACCCGTACCTATACGCTGACGAAGCCTGAGCCGGGCAGTACAGCTACCGCAACCCATTCAAGAAGACTACTGGAGAGTTTGTTTTGGGTGAGCTGTCCGGATGTTCAATAAAAAGTTTTACTTGGTAAACGGGGACCGGGATGAGTATATCTCCACTCAACCAATCGGATTTCCTGACCGCCACTGTGAAACATGTAAAAGCTGAGAGATCTACAACTGAACCCCGCTTGCGAAGTACTGAATTTTCACCCACCCCCGGTGCCTCGACTCGGGCTAATATCTGTAACTCGACGAACCTAACTACCCTCCGAAAAATAAGGATAACCCTAAACTCTTACAGAATACCCTTACTAGAAGCCACACTTCCTTGTGCCCGAACCGGAATACAAGGTTAAAAGAATTCCAGCTACTTCAAGCCCCATAACATCCTCTAATGTCTGACCTTCAGGGGCTATCCTCCCACATTTCACACAGTCAAAAAACCTCCGCTTAAACAAAATCCTAACTTAACCGGATGGCCTGGCAATGTACATACTAAGTAAGCCACGAGCAACCTAGCAGGAGCTATCAGAGCCAACATTCAAACTCTGATTCTGGGTAACTTGTATTTCCCTTGAGACCCAAGTTCGAGTCCCTTCGCCTGGAGTAATAGCCTGGAGAGATATAGACTTGGCACGAAGACTTATTGCTGTGCATAGACTCTTTAGACGATCCGGAATTGCGAAGCAAGAAAGAATTCGATAAAGGAAAGGTTCAAACAGAGGAAATGGGAGGATATCCGAACCGGTAGGGCATAAATAAACTCTCTCTAGCAAAATATACCCCGAGGGGGATGGATAAGTGGAGAGATGCTCCATGGCCACTATCCTTGCGATTACCTAGCCTTTCCGGCGCCAAGAAGCGTGGTGTCTTCGCTGGAACTAGGGGTATCCACAGGTTAGATAGTCAGTAAGTACGGTACAAGTGATTTCTTGATCTCAAGCGAGAAGCTCTGAAAAGGGGTTTTAAGACGAGCTCCACCCGATATCTGTCCCCAGATTTCTTTCGTTCTGGATTTTTTCGGTTCCCAACGTTTTATTAGGATTTGTATCATACCATCCCAGGGTGAACTCAGATGTAGTTTCACCACTTCCAACGCTAACGAGTTGATCGAGTGTTCTCATTCTAAAACAACTGTATCATAACCTACCAATAACTGCGAGGGGGCTTTCCTTTTTTCTTTTCTTTTCATTTTTCAAGTGCCTACTCAGTTATCTATAAAAGTAGATTCTCCTAAGCGGAGCTTAACAGGTGGGTTACACAAAAGGCAGTCTACTACTTGTAGTATGCCAGGGTATTTTTACTTTCGTTGTCCCGAATAGATATGAGGATAACTATGGAGACTAGGCGGGTAGTAATGCTAGTTAGACGTTTGTCTCCAAGACCGCTTCCACCCTCGCCGAGCGGGACTCAAGTTGTCGGGGCTGTGACCTCTTATACTGATGGGCAACCCTATGATCTCACGAGCACTGTTCCTGGACTGGCCAGCCTCAGGGCCCCTTTAGCCTAATAAGACACAGCACCTGCTGCGACATCTGAAAGAGGTCTGTGGGGAGGGGGGATTGGTCTAGCTGATGGATATTCAGTTTGTTGACTATTATACCACTCAGATCCCTTCAGTAATAAAGGGATTAAGGTAACTTAGGGGAACGGTGGTAAACTATCAATCTGAGAGGGAGGGCATTTGGAGGCTGACTGTATAGGAATTTCTGGGGCTGTGAGCTGATCAGATATACCGGTATATGCCGGTATGAGTACTACGAGTATCCCGGACGTGCGATGTGAAACCCTTGTCCTACAGTCATCAGTGTGGTGGTGTTTACTCAGCAGGAGATGATTGGATAATAATTTCCCCGCTGGAGTCCCTCTTTTTTTCAGCCTGGCTTGTCCAAATTCCACAAAAGCTCCAATATCGCTACAACAGTTAGTATCGCTATAGCATAGCTACGCTCGCCTAACACCTACACCTTGGACACCATGGACAACACAACGTATCGGCACTCGATCTCCCTTGGTAACGACAATGTCAACTGCAATAACCTGATGAATAACCACAACAATACCGTCAACGTGAACGATATCATAGCCGATGAGAACCCAGAAATAATGAAGTGGCTCTCGCCACTAGACCCCAGGGGAAGGCACCACGATGTGCGTACCGACAGGGTCGATGGTGTGGGGAATTGGCTTTTAGAAACAAACGAGTTTCGGGAATGGAGGAGTAATGGAGGCGGGGCAGATAAGGCTGTTTTGTTTTGCTGCGGGAATCCGGGAGTGGGGAAGACGTATCTAAGGTAAGTTCCTGGTTCATCTAGAAGAAGTAGGGATCGTCACCGACAGCCGGCAATATTAGTTCCTTAGTTATCGATGACTTGTGTGATGAACCTTGCGAGAGAGAAATTGCAATCGCAATGTTCTACTGCGACTTCCGTGACCGGAGGGAGCAGACAACCGCCAACATCATAGGAACTATCCTTAAGCAGCTCATAGTTAGAGGGGAAGTGTTGGAGAATGTGCAAAAAGCGTTTCAAAAGGCGAAAAATGAGGTTGGGGGTCGAGGCCTGCGACTTCCGGATATGGTGCAGATGCTGAAGCAGGCGATTGCCACACTACCCCAGGTGTTTATCTGTATTGATGCTCTAGATGAGTGCCTTCCTCAGCATCTATTAGGGCTTCTCGTGTCACTGGAGGACACCCTTCAGGAGTCACCGGGGACGCGAATATTTTTCACCGGGAGGCCTCAGGTTCAGGCCGAAATTGAGAAACGCTTCACGGGCAGTGTTATAGTACCGATTAGTCCGAAGACGCACGACATAGAGAGATATTTGAAGAAGAGGTTGGAGATGGACACGAAGAGTGGCGCAATGTCCAATGCTTTGCGAGCGGACATCCTGAGAGTTATCCCACAGAGGATCTCTGGAATGTATGTAGCGGAATCCGTAGTTCTCGTCTCATGCATTATCTTACATTGACTAACCACGGTGTTTAGATTCCTCCTCGTCTCGCTAGCAATCGACGCAATCCTAGGAGGGGTTACCATCTCAGAGAGGAAGCGAAAGTTAGACGAGATGACCAAGGGCACTCATTTGGGGGATGTGTATGGGGCAACTCTTGAACGAATAAAGGCCCAAAAGGGTGGCAGGCCCAGACTCGTGATAGGCGCCCTGATGTGGGTATCGAATTCGGAGCGACCGTTGCGAACTAGCGAGCTATGCCATGCCTTAGGAGTAAGGATGGGATCAACAGATCTGGATGTTGAAAACGTTCCTACAGTCACCCGTCAAAAGTGTTCGCGATCCCGCTCTCAATGCCAAGCTTAATTACATAATCAGATACAAACCATTTACCCAGCCAAAGCCATGCGTGCAACTTGAAGGAATGCTATCACTATTGGCTCGGCGCTTGGCCAGCCATTTCTGAAGGTTCTGACTACGCAGGTAGCGCTTGAGGGTCGACATTGCAGTGAAGTTACCCAATTAGCACATTAACAATTAGACCCTACTGGAATACTCAGTATAGCACACACTTCCTCCTTTGATTGGAACCGATCATTCTTCCAAGGACGCTTAATGCAGCTTTTATCATGCTGAGTGAGTTTTGAGGGTCATCCAGAGTGAGGCAGGTTCTGAATATGACCATGTTCTGATGCTCACTTTAGAAATATCCATACCGTACTCTCTGATTGCTTCACTAGTCTTGCAACAAAAGAATAATTATGAAAGCACCAAAAGAAGGCAATTATCATGCCTTTAAGTACTTCTGACATTTCTCTTCGCTGGGTTTTTGGTTCAGAAGGCATGGCTGTGAATTCAAGGTCGATACTATACAATCCACGCGACCGTGATTAGAGCCGAAGATTTCTACAGTGTTGCTTAGTCAGCCATTCGCGAAGACTTTTGACGGGTGACTGTACAATTCGAACACTGATAGGGTGTTCCCTGGGGCTTATCACAGTTGAGGCATCCTCCTCCATTGTCCGGCTTGTCCACTTCACTTTGCAAGAGTATTTATCCAACAATCCAAGCCTATTCCAAAGCCCACACTCGATGATAGCCGAGGTTTGCTTGACGTACCTCAATTTTCGTTGCGTCCGAGAACTTTCGCCAACCCTTCTTTCCGCCCCACCGGTGGTCCCCCTTGTTGAATATGCCTCTCGTAATTGGGGAAAGCATATAGGGAAAGCTAAGACGGAGAGAGCTACTCAGCTTGCGCTCCAGCTCCTAATTAGATACGAGGAACATATAGCGTCTCGGCTTCTCTTGCTACAGTATTATGAGTACAGAGATTGGAAAAACTCGAATGATAAGAGATTTATGCCCAAGGGCTTCACAGGGCTTCATGGAGCGGCATTTCATGGGATCGGGGAGATAGTTGTTGCTTTATTGGCGGTTAAAGAGTGGAGTGTTAACGAAAGGGACAACATGGGTCGAACGGCCCTTTCCTGGGCAGCTGCAGGAGGCCATGAGGATGTTGTAAAGCAACTATTAGAGCTGGAGGATATCGATCCCGATGTCGAAGATGCCGAAAATGGTCGAACACCACTCTTGTGGGCTGCGAAGCGTGGGTTCGAGGGAATAGTAAAATTACTGTTGCAACGAAAGGATATCAATCCCAACTCTACAGACACCAAATATGGTCGAACACCACTCTGGTCGGCTGCGGAGCGCGGCCATGAGGCAGTAGTAAGAATGCTATTAGAACGAGAGGATATCAACCCCAACACCGCAGACACCCAATATGGTCGAACACCACTTTGGTGGGCTGCAGAGCGCAGGCATGAGGGAATAGTAAGAATTCTATTGAAACGAGAGGATATCAATCCCAACACTGCAGACACCTTATGTGGTCAAACACCACTCTTGTGGGCTGCGGAGAGCGGACATGAGGGAATAACAAAGTTGCTCTTGAGACGAGGGGATACCAATCTCAACACTGCAGACACCGAATATGGTCGAACACCACTCTGGTGGGCTTCGGAGCGCGGCCATGAGGGAATAATAAGAATGCTATTGGAACGAGAGGATATCAATTCCAACACTACAGACACAGAATATGGTCGAACACCACTCTGGTGGGCTGCGGAGCGTGGGCACGAGGGAATAGTAAAATTACTATTGGAACGAGAGGGTGTCAATCCCAATAATGCAGACACCCAATATTGCCGAACACCACTCTGGTGGGCTGCAGAGTGCGGGCATGAGGGAATAGCAAGAATGCTATTGAAACGAGAGGGTGTCAACCCCAACACTGCAGACACGCAATACTGTCGAACACCACTCTGGTGGGCTGTGGAGCGCGGGCATAACGGAATCGTAGCAATGCTATTGGAACGAGAGGATATCAATCCCAACACTGCAGACACCCAATATTGTCGAACACCACTCTGGTGGGCTGCTGAGCGCGGGCATGAGGGAATAGTAAGAATGCTATTAGAACGAGAAGGTATCAATCCCAACACTGCCGACACCGAATATGGTAGAACACCGCTCTGTTGGGCCGCGGAGCGCGGCCATGAGAGAATAATAAAACTGCTGTTGGAACGAGGGGGTGTTAATCCAAACACTGCAGACACCGAATATGGCCGAACACCACTCTGGTGGGCTGCGGAGAGCGGGTACGAGGGAATAGCAAGAATATTATTAGACCAAGAAGATATCAATCCTAACGCTGCAGACACCGAATATGGTCGAACACCACTCTGGTGGGCTGCGGAACGCGGGTGTGAGGGGATAGTAAGAATGCTATTGAAACGAGAGGGTGTCAATCCCAACACTGCGGATACCAAACATGGTCGAACACCACTCTGGTGGGCTGCGGAGTGCGGACATGAGGGAGTGGTCAGAATGTTATTGGAGCGAGCGGATATCGATCCAAACACCGCGGACACCAAACACCGTCGAGCGCCACTCTGGTCGGCTGCGGAGCGCGGGCACGAGGGAATAGTAAAAATGCTATTGGAACGAGGGAATATCAATCCCAACACTACAGACACCGAATATAGTCGAACACCACTCTGGTGGGCTGCGGCGCGCGGGCATGAGGGAATAGTAAGAATGCTATTGAAACGAAAGAGTATCAATCCCAACACTCCAGACACCCAATATGGCCGAACACCACTCTGGTGGGCTGCGGCGCGCCGACATGAGAGAATGGTAAGAATGCTATTGGAACAGGGGGGTATCAACCCTAACACCGCAGACACCGAATATGGTCGAACACCACTCTGGTGGGCTGCGGAGCGCGGCCATGAGGGAATAGTAAAATTACTATTGCAACAAGAATATATCGATCCCAACACTCCAGATACCCGATATGGCCAAACACCACTCTTGCGGGCTGCGCAGCGCGGGTGTGAGGGAATAGTAAGGTTGCTATTAGAACGAGAGGATCTCAATCTTAATATAACCGGCCCCAGCAGCGAAACAGCCCTTGACTTAGCTGCGTCTCACAAACATGCAGGTGTTGTGCGGTTACTTTCTGAACCTTGGCCCTCCCTTCCCATCCCAATCGATGCCGGAAAGGCCGCAAACGCAGGGCGGAACACTCTACCGCACAGGAACCTCTTGAACAATAGTAAGAAAAGAAAAGTCCATTTCAGCGATGGTGGGAAACGGCGAAAGAAACATCGGGGAGCCCTCACCTAGGCCGCCGGACTTGCTCTAGAGCCCCTTCCAGCCTTTCCCGTAGGCCTACCTTTCACCGTGGAAGCCCCCCCCCCAATACTCGACTTCTCCTCGCAACAGCCATTCTTCCTTCCCCCATTGTTTCCCCCATAGTTTTTCTCTCCCGTTTTCTCGCTGTCATCGGTCCTTCCTTATCACCACTTCATCCATGCTTGTTACATTATAATGCGCAGTGCGTGTAGGCAAAAACGTCACTACTCTCTGCCTAATACCCAAACATGAGCCATGCATGAACGTAAATAGAAAAAACAAACTCTTGGTGTCCCATGGCCTATAGCGCATAATCCCTCCTCCCCTTTTTCCTGCTCTTTCGCGCCTTTATTTCCTTTCCGTCTCACTTACAGTACACATCTATAGTTCAACATCGTTTATCATCTTTCACAATCAGACGACTCATTTCTTTCGCTTATGTTCTCTAGGTGACTTTTTTTTCCTGAGGCCCTACATCATGGCCCTGCATAATATAAGACCTTCCCCCCGTGCTTCCTACCAATCTGCTCTTCACAATGTACGATATTTATATGGCTTATTTTCTGTGGGGTTTTGTTTGGCATGCTGATGCCTGGTATGATTATGAGTGTTTGCTTACTGGCTCGTGATCGGCGCGGTGGCTTCTAAATGGTTAGAATTTCCCCCGCCTTCGCCTGCTGGTGGTATAATACGTTTGTCTACCGAGGTGATGAACTAAGTAAACATAGCAAACTTCACCGATTCCTTTATACTATAGTATAACACCTGGTTAAATATCTGGCCGCATAAGCGAGAGCAGAACACAATGCCTCCTGAATATGAAAGTCTTTGTGGTGACCGGTCGGAGGATTGGTTACCTCGGACGGAATAGAAATCACCCTGGAATTCTCGAAAACAATGGCTACTCGACCGTCATGATGCACATATATCTCTACTCCTCATCCCCACTATCCGGGAGATCGCCGTGAATTGTGGGTTCCCGTGCTCCTTCTTTCCATGCATGGCCGGATATGACTGGACCGCTTACAAAACGGGGACTACCAGTCTGGTAAGACTAATCCGCAGCGATCTCCTTCTCGACGTATACTTACACCTACACGCATAGTCTGATCCCCCAGAGCATGAACTGCGAGAATATGTTTCTCGCAAGTTGATGGGTGGGGCGCGGGGGGTGTAGCGGGGCGGGTGATAGTGGGTGATGGGGCTGGGAATGAACAAAGGCTAAAGAAATCAGCGAAATGCTGTATAAAACAGGAAGCTCCTTCATCCGCTGGGTACTTCTGAAAAAGGGCTCATCAAATAATACTCCGCCAACTGCCTAGCGGATACATCCTGTCGCTTCGCTCCGCTTCCATTTCATCTAAGCTATCGGTCAAAGAGTTGAAATTTTATTCAAAACTAACGCTATGTCCCAACTCGTGACGCCCGACATGAAAGTCGGACACAATATCCTAGATTTGATCACTCATATCGTAGGTAATCTACATGTATTATACAGTATCATACTATAAATTAGTGTTGAGTGGATCTGGAGTTAATGAGTAGAATTGGGTGGTATCACGAGGAAGCAAGAGAGAGGTCACAAGGCAAGCGAGCAGCTCGTATTGCTTAAAGAAAAGTAAGAAGGATGTCAAGACATAAGGAGAGAAAAGAATCAAAGAAGGGAAGAAAGAGGGTGTAGAAGTAGGAGTGGCGACGAGGGGTGACGCAAATAGTCATAAGGTGTCACTCGCAACCGCAGGAACAGAAAATATCAGAGCACAACCATGGACAACAATTTCCAACAATTAGTGCTCTCAAGAATCATACCCCATCACTCGCGAAGCTCCTAACCGACAGCCGTGCCTCACCACGTTATGGTAGGCATAGTGACAATGGGCATTTCCAACCCTACTGAACGATCGATCGAAGGGCCGCCACAGCACAACGGTGATGTGGCCACTCCCCCGAACTCTTAATCGAGGGAGCCGCGAGCCCAGGTATAATCCACGGGAGAATCAACGGTAGGAGGGAACGAAGGCTCTTTCTTCCAGTAAGTCTTTTTCCATCCCGGTAAAGCCTGGTTCTGGAGTTGGTACGGATCTTCCGGCCCGGATGAAAGATCCGGGTGAGATGTTGGCGGTTAGTTGCGCCTGTTGAGGGGGAGGAGTACGAGTGTAATTTGTTGTAGGGATTGAACGAGACGACCTTCCCCCGCTGCTGCGTAGGATTTCGTTATGTAGAGTGATATTGTGATATACCGCCAGCGCGGAGTTCGCGAAGTGTATGCTGGGTCTAGCTGGGTAATCACCCTTGTGCGTGACTGAGCGTGAACTGGGTAAAATGGGAGGGGTTGATCTCTCTAGGTGTATCTTCTCCCGACCCCCCCCCCCCCCCCAGGTCATCTGCGACCGGAAAAGTTAGGATATAAGAGCTTGGAAGTGCGAGTATCCTAGCATAGGCCCTGTCGAGTTCAAGGGTGGGTATCTGCTTTGGTGGGGAATGGGGCATTGCTATCGGCTGTCCATTGGTATTTTATATAAAAAGTGTTGTTGGCAGTATGTAACCTCATCGATATAGAGGGAATTTGGCCTTATTGTACCCGCAACGAGGTTACAGCAATCGCATTTGTGGAAAGATTTCGGCTTGGATGATCGGGCGGCAGTCGAGATCTGTTGGAGAGACGTTTATTGGATTGGATCGGGATTGGAGGGCTTTATAACTCGCTAAATTTTCTGATCAGCCGTTTTAAGACCTTACTAACTTATTATAACAAACTTTATCCAAATATGGACTTTATGTTTTTTTCTATGATACTTGGGCCCAAATTAATGATCCGGAAAGAGTGACCTCGATATCTATTTTGCAACTATACATTTTGTTTGTCACTTCTTCCGGATCTTTAATTTGCGCCCGAGTACGGTACCCGCAATATTTTATTTTATTCTATTCTATTCTATTAACATAAGAGTTCTAAACAAACCTATGCTCATGGTCACTTGTCATGTAGAGTAAATCTCAACTGCCCTACCTGTTTGGCCCGCCCCGCTATCCGAATGTTACTCTCGGGGATGTGTGATGTGGAACTCATGTCTCACAGTGACCAGTGTGGTGGTGTTTACTCAGCAGGAGATGATTGGATAATAATTTCACCCGCTGGAGACCCTTTTTTTTTCTTCAGCCCGGCTTGTCCAAATTCCCAAAAAGTTCCAATATTGCTACAACAGTGATTGCTATAGCATAGCTACGCTCGCCGAACACTTTGGACACACCATGGACAACACAACGTATCGGCACTCGATCTCGATTGGTAATGACAATGCCAACTGCAATAACGTGATGAATAGCCACAACAATACCGTCAACGTGAACAATATCATAGCCGATGAGAACCCAGAAATAATGAAGTGGCTCTCGCCACTAGACTCCAGGGGAAGGCACCACGATGTGCGCACCGACAGGGTCGACGGTGTGGGGAATTGGCTTTTAGAAACAAACGAGTTTCGGGAATGGAGGAGCTATGAAGGCGGGGCAGATAAGGCTGTTTTATTTTGCTACGGGAATCCGGGAGTGGGGAAGACGTATCTAAGGTAAGTTCCTAGTTCATCTACAAGAAGTAGGGATTGTCACCGACAGCTGGCAATATTAGTTCCCTAGTTATCGATGACTTGTGTGATGAACCTTGCGGGGAAGAAATTGCAATCGCAATGTTCTACTGCGACTTCCGCGACCAGAGGGAGCAGACAACCACCAATATCATGGGGGCCATCCTTAGGCAGCTCGCAGTTAGAGGGGAAGTACTGGAGCACGTGCGAAAGGCGTTCCAAAAGGCAAAAAATGAGGTTGGGGGCCGAGGCCTGCGACTTCCGGATATGGTGCAGATGCTGAAGCAGGCCATTGCCGCATTACCCCGGGTGTTTATCTGTGTTGATGCTTTGGATGAGTGTCTTCCTAAACATCTATTGGAGCTTCTTGTATCACTCAAGGATATCCTTCAGGGGTCACCAAGGGCGCGAATATTTGTCACTGGGAGGCCTCAGGTCCAGGCCGAAATTACAAGATATTTCACCACTAGTGTTATCGTACCGATTAGCCCGAAGACGCGCGACATAGAGAGATATTTGGAGAAGAAGTTGGAGATGGACCCTGAGAGTGACGCGATGTGTGATAATTTGCGGGCGGAGATCTTGAGAGTAATTCCACAACGGATCTCTGGAATGTGTGTACCGAAATCCGCAGTTCTTACTTTATGCATAATCCTATATTGACCAACCACGGTGTTTAGATTCCTCCTCGTCTCGCTAGCCATCAACACTATCCTGGGAGAGGTTACCGTCTCAGAGAGGAAGCGAAAGTTGAACGAGATGGCCAGTGGTGGTCGTTTGGAGGACGTGTATGGGGCAACTTTGGAACGAATAAAGGCCCAGAAGGGTGGCAGATCAAGACTCGGGATAGACGCCCTGATGTGGGTATCGAATTCGGAGCGACCGCTGCGAACTAGCGAGCTATGCCATGCCTTAGGGGTAAAGATAGGATCCACGGATCTGGATGTTGAAAACGTTCCTACAATTCGAACACTAGTGGGATGTTCTCTGGGGCTTATCACAGTCGAGCCATCCTCCTCCATCGTCCGGCCTGTCCACTTCACTTTGCAAGAATATTTATCCAACAATCCAAGCCTATTCCAAAGCCCGCACTCGATGATAGCGGAGGTTTGCTTGACGTACCTCAATTTTCGGTGCGTCCGGGAACTTTCGCCGACCCTTCTTTCTGCCCCACCGATAATCCTCTTTGTTGAATATGCCTCTTGTTATTGGGGAAAGCATTTGGGGAAGGAGAAGACGGAGAGTGCTACTCCACTTGCGCTCCTGCTCCTAACTGGATACGAGGAGCATATAGCCTCTCGACTTCTCTTGCTATATTATTACGAATACAAGGATTGGGAAGACCCAAATTCTAAGAGGTTTATGCCTGAAGGCTTTACCGGGCTTCATGGAGCAGCATTTCATGGGATCGGGGAAATAGTTGCCCCTTTATTGGCGACCAAGGAGTGGAATATTAACGAAAGAGACAACATGGGTCGAACGGCCCTTTCGTGGGCAGCCGCAAGAGGTCATGAGGATGTTGTAAAGCAGCTATTACAGCTGGAGGATATCGACCCCAGCGCCGCAGACACCGAATATGGTCGAACACCACTCTGGCGGGCCGCGGAGCACGGATATGAGGGAGTGGTCAGAATGTTATTGGAGCGAGTGGATATTAATCCCAACACTGCAGACACCCAATATGGTCGAACACCACTCTGGCGGGCCGCGGAGCACGGACATGAGGGAGTGGTCAGAATGTTATTGGAGCGAGCGGATATTGATCCCAACACTGCAGACACCCAATATGGTCGAACGCCGCTTGGGTGTGCTGTGCAGCGCGGGCATGAGGGAATAGTAAAATTACTATTGGAGCGAGAGGATATCAACCCCAACACCGAACACTCCCATTATGGTCAAACACCACTCTGGCTGGCTGCGGAGCGCGGACATAAGGGAATAGTAAGAATGCTGTTGGGACGAGATGGTGTCAATCCCAACACTGCCGACACCGAATATGGTCAAACACCACTCTGGTGGGCTACGGAGGGCGGGCATGAGGGAATAGTAAAATTGCTATTGGAACGAGAGGACGTCAATCCCAACACCGCCGACACCGAATATGGTCGAACACCACTCTGGTGGGCTGCGGAGCGCGGGTATGAGGGAATAGTAAAATTGCTAATGGAACGAGAGGATACCGATTCCGACATTTCAGACACCAAATACGGTTTAACACCACTCTGGTTGGCAGCCCAGCATGGGCCTGAGGGAGTAGCAAGAATGCTATTGGAGCGAGCAGGTATCAATCCCAACACTGCAGACACTAAATACGGCCGAACACCACTCTGGCTAGCTACGGAGCGCGGGCGTGAGGGAATAGTAAGAATGTTATTGAAACGAGAGGATATCAATCCCAACACTGCAGACACCGAATATGATCAAACACCACTCTGGTGGGCTGCGGAGCGCGGGCATAAGGGAATAGTAAAATTGCTATTGGAACGAGAAGACGTCAATCCCAACACCGCCGACACCGAACATGGTCGAACACCACTCTGGTGGGCTTCGGAGCGCGGGCACGAGGGAATAATAAGAATGCTATTGGAACGAGAGGGTATCAACCCCAACACTACAGACACCGAATATGGTCGAACACCACTCTGGCTGGCTGCGGAGCGCGGGCATGAGGGAATAGTAAGAATGCTATTGGAACGAGAGGGTATCAATCCCAACGCTGTAGATACCGAATATGGTCGAACACCACTCTGGTGGGCTGCGGAGCGCGGCCATGAGGGAATAGTAAAATTGCTACTAGAGCGAGAGGATATTAATCCCAACACTGCGGATACCGAATGTGGTCGAACGCCACTCTGGTCAGCTACGGGGCGCGGCCGTGAGGGAATGGTAAGAATGCTCTTGGAACGAGAGGGTATCAATCCCAACGCTGCAGATACCAAATGTGGTCGAACACCACTCTGGTGGGCTGCAGAGCGCGGGTATGAGGAAATAGTAAAATTGCTGTTACAACGAGAGGATATCGATCCCAACATTGCGGACACCAAATATGACCGAACGCCACTCTGGTGGGCTGCGGAGCGCGGGTATGAGGGAATAGTAAAATTGCTATTGCAACGAGGGGACACCAATCCCAACACTGCAGACACCTTATATGGTCTAACACCACTCTGGTGTGCTGTGCAGCGGCGGCATGAGGAAATAGTAAAATTGCTACTAGAGCGAGAGGATATCAAGCTCGACACCGCAGATACCCAATATGGCCAAACACCACTCTAGTTAGCTATAGAGCTCGGACACACGGGAATAGTAAAATTTCTATTAGAACGAGAAGGTAACAATCCCAACACTCCAGGCACCCATTATAGCCGAACCCCGCTCTGATAGGCCACACCGCATGGGTGTGAGGGATAGTAGGGTCGCTAGAACGAGACAATATTAATCCCAACACTACAGACGCCGAACATGGCCGAACACCGTCCCTCCGGGCTGCGATGGGCGGACCGAAGGGAATAGTCAAGCCGTTATTGGAACGAGAGGATCTCAATCCTGACACACCCGGCCCCAGTGGAGAAGCAGCCCTCGACTTAGCTGCGTCCCGCGAGCATGCACGTGTTGTGGGATTACTCTCCGAACCTTGGCCCTCCCTTTATATCCTAATCGATGCCAGAAAGGCCGCAAACACAGGGTAGAATACTCTACCGCATGGGAACCTCTTGAACAGTAACTGTAAGAAAAGATCAATACATCTCAGCTATGGTGGGAAACAGCGAAAGAAAAATAGGGGCGCTCTCACCCTAGGCCCTAGGCCGCCGGACTCTCCACAAAGCCCCTTCTGCCTTTCCCGTCCTATCATACAGAGTTGTTGGCGCATGGGGCTGAGCAATGTGTTGCAATGTACCTTTCCCCCTTTGTACTGACCAATATCGAGTGATGTCTTGTGTTTCCTCTCTCCCATGAGCATAAGCCAAAAACCTGGCGCTGCCAGAAAAACGCAGCCGGCACCACAGGGTACTCACTTCGGTACGGCCGATCCAAGATCCCTCCAGATAGCTTCCGGTGTTCCATGGGGAAGGTCATGGTGCAATATACAAAGGGCACGCGACGGCTGCCTTCGTTGTGGGTTTTCTCCGGTTTCTCGGTTCCGTAAACTCTCTACCCGGTTTCCTTTCTTAAAAACCTCTCTCCCACCTATTCCCCAGTTTGATTTGTCCCAGAGTGGAACCCCTGGATTTGTTGGGGGTGATTAAATAGTCGGTAAAGAGTGCTCAGTTCTAGTGCGAAATGGCTCGAGTCTCTTGTCGCCCGACTTTAAAAGGTAGGAAATCAAGGTTTCGTGTCTGCTTTTTGTACGATCCAACCTCATCAATAGTTTTTCTTTCTTTCTTCTTTCTCTCCTGAAGTTTTCCGTCCCTGGAGGGAAGGTTCTAATAATGGAAAAAAATGGCAACAGCCATCGAGTTTTGGCTAACATTCGGCAGCATGTCCCATCGAATGCTGGTAATACTCGCGCGGCAATGTGTTACCCTGTTGTAAACAACTGATACTTGCACCATACAGCAAAGTGCAGTAATACGGCTGTGTGTGCTAGTCGTACAGTGCAGAACTCGTACAACCAAGGTTTTTGATGCCGGGTAACCATCTATGTTTTCTGAGATCCAAACCCGAGGTCGCGACTGTGTTTTCCTTGAGAAGAGCCGCACCCCGCTATCCCGTACGGCCACCAAAATTCGGAGAATCTGTTCGGTGCAGCGGGTGATCCGAGACAAGAGGTCGGGTTGTGGTGAAGGAGGAAACTTTGAATTCTCGGAGGTTCATACGGGACAGCGAGGTATCCAGACCATCGAGGTCCAGGATAGCGGAGTGTAACCGTGTGGAGTGCAGTACGGCACTTTTGTTGACCTCGACGCCACTCCTAACCTCCCCTTTCTCTGTCCCACAGTCTCCTCGTCCTGCCCCCCTCGATCCTTTGTTTTACTCCTCCCAAGCCTTCACATATTTTTGGTAGCTATTGCTGGCCCACTTAATGGCATCTAGTAAGTTCACGGTCAGCTACCGTACGGCATCCTATTATATCGTACGATGTGTAAACATACCGGTACAATACCGTTCGAACTTGCTCTGTATCGAATCACAGTTGCTCGAGGACTGAGGACAGGAGTGTCGAGCCGTGTGAGTCAATTATATCGCGATGTGCGCTCTCAATCACGTCCGGGGCCAATACCCCGGGACTTTCCGCTGCCGCAATGGTTTACTATGCGGTATTGCTGTACCCCTTGACTCGTGTCTCTTTAAAGTAAGCGCTCACCACCAGCGCCATGTGAGGGTTGACCCTCAGGATAATGTCTGTGGTTTTGGGGAAAAAAAGGGAGGCAGAAAACACTGCCCACCGAAGTGAGCCTACGGTACAGTCGCAAATTGCTCTCGTATTTTATCACATTCTTGGACAAAGTACGAGTACTGGTACTGATCAATTTGAACCTGGTATCTAGTGTTTCGTATATTCCCGTACCGAATTCGGTCGCGACAACATGTGGAGGTCCATCGGATGGCAAGGCAAGTGCCCATAGAGAATAAATACTATGTGTTTCCGGGATTGCAAAGAGGCTACAGTAACTCGACCATCAAATGGTCAACCTGACAGCATTCGCCCGAGAATTTGCACTCAAGAGCAACACAGATATCCCGCCATTTTTCCCAGTCTGCCGAGATTGGCATTTGAAACATTCTCTCACATACCCATGGTTGAAATCTCAGGCTTGCTGATTGGTCGAGTGAGGTGCTTGACAAGCACAACAGCGTCGGTGCCTGGGTTCCCCCTGCAGATGGCCATTGTCATGTCGCACAAGTCAGTATTTATTTAACTTTTTAGAATAAAGTTGTTAGTCCATGGTACTCCCAAACGCGTTCGGGGTCTCCGCCTTGTGACCCCTAGGTTACAGCCATAGTATCACCCACCGGCTGCATTTGGACGAACTCACCAGCATATTGTGAGTCCTTCCCCCCCCCGACGATGAGGTTAATTCAACACAACATTCTGGGGCTGAGAAGGGCAGAATTAAAGAGACCAGGGCAGCAGCAATGGAATAAAATCACACGGCTCCCCCGACCCCTTTTCGTTTCCCTTTATCTTTCCTTTTGTCCCCGACTGGATCGTCACTCCTTTGAATCGCCGGCTATTCTTTTCTTTCTTTTTTCTTCTATTCGGTATCATTTTCTTCGCTTTAAGCGTCCATTCCTTTAAAGAAAAAAAAATCCAAAATGCGCTTTCTATTATTTCTTCCAGCAGTACTATCTGCCCTGACAGGTGCGATCGGGGCATTCGCGCAGGGGACCAGCGGGCAGAATGCAGTCACATACCCACTTGGCGGTTCTTTGGACGGCAACGCGCCCCTCACTATCACTTGGACGGTATGTTTAACCGTTATTTCTTCCTTCGCTGTAGCCGGAGGACTCTTCAACTAATCTTACAAACCGGAATATATAGCCTACCACCCAAGGAAAAATCACCATAAACCTCCTCAAGGGACCTCCCAGTAACCTCGTCGACCTTGGACCGATCGCGGGTGAGTGTCCGAACCAACCTTTATATTGAAGCCTCGGCGATTAATTAGGCGCTTAGCATCCATCAACAATGATGGGACCTTCACATGGAACATCCCAAGTTCGCTGCAGGACAGCGGAGCAATGCCAAAGGGCGATAGGTACGGCTTCAAGATCATCGACGACGCTACCAAAACCTTCGAGTACAGTCCTCCATTCGATCTCTCAATCCCAGGCTCTACCTTCAGCAGCTCCACCGTGAGCGGGAGCCTCAGCGCAACAGCGTCACAAACCTCCTCTATAACATCCGCACCTTCTTCCTCCATCTCTGCCACCCCCACAAGCACAACGACCCAAGAATCCACTACTTCTGACTCTTCCGCCTCAACAACAACAACCGAACCCCCCGTGCCCACGAGTACAGACCTACCAAGCGACGTCCTCCCCAACTCGGTCAATACCTCCTCACAATCAACCCTGGCCGCCGCCACCACTAGCGCCACGCCAACACCCTCGCAATCGAAATCGCCGAACACACTCTCGCCGAACGCGGGTCCGAACGTTACGATGATTGTCGCTGTGTCGGCTGGCGCCTTTGGGGGTCTTGCGCTCCTGATCGTCGCTATTGTCGTGCTTGTCAAGTGTCGGAAGAGCAGGTCGAGGGCTAGAGCTAGAGAACCGTTGGCTACAGTGCAACCGCCGGTGCAGAGTATGAGGGGGTATGATATGTATAATCGAGTTTGATCTACTAACCAACCCAGTCCATTGAATGGAGGGAAGGGGAGAAAGCGGAGGAAGATAATGACGTTTCATGTTACAGTAGTAATGGATTGGTGATTTGCGGGATGTTTTCGGTGAACCACTTTGAACAGAATTGGCTTGAACGGGGAGGGAAATGACTGCACACTCGACCTTTTTATTTTTTAGGGAAAAATAAATAAATACGTTATAGTACAATGTTTCCCTACATAGCGAGCACCCGGTACAAGGAGCACTGGCTTACAAAATTCTTTAAACCATGGCCTAAGCCCACGCAACCCAACAAATGCCAGCCAATAAATATCATAGTCAGCACTCGCTCGCTATTCCGGGGGCTTAGCTATGCGGGGAAAACATGGTACTGTACCGTACTAGCACAAACCCAATCCCCCCACCACGCACAACCACCCGAGACCGAGAATAATAATAACAATAAACCAAGAAACGTCAAATGCCTCACTTTCAAAAAAAAAAAAAGTTTATGATACCGTTTCCTCACTTTTATATACCTTCGCCTAGGACTACTACACACATGCATGATATACCCCCACTATTCACCCATATCCACTCATTAACTCATTCATCCGTGGCCAAATTAAGCCCTGAAGAAGAAAGAAATCAACCACTCAACAACTATCACATTAAATGGATCGATCCCCCACCACCGCCGCCACAGCTAGACTAGAAAGCGAAATACATGACCAATGCGCCACCACATTCATACAACAAAGAACCGAGTAGAGTAGAGTAGAGTAGAATTGTTTTTCTTGCCCTCCTCTTTTCCAAGTGAGATTGAATGAGTCGGGTTCGAAATAATTCACACAACACATCATCCGTGAATTAAGCATGTATTTCATTAAGTGGAAAGGAGGAAGGAAGGAAGGAAGGAAGGAGGAAAAAACGTTCATGATGAGAGTAGAAGAAGAGGAGGAGGAAAAAAGGGTTGAAAGACAAGATATCATAATTTTTCAAAAAAAAGAAAACAAAAAACATTCCTTACACGCCTGTGAATATGGAATAAGATGAAGATGAAGGGAAGGAAGCTACGGAAGAATGGTGTGGAAAAACAGAATGTGAACGCCATGTATGGAAACCCCCCGGAGCAGACAAAGCCAGAACAAAAACAAGCGGAAGAAAGGGCAAGATGAGATGAAGGAAAAATGAAGAAGGAAGAAGTTTGGATTGAGATGAGTATGATGGATGATTTCCGGGGGGTAGCGACGAGACTAGCATGAGGTGGGGTGAGAAGTCAAGATAAAGAGAAAAGGGTTGGAAAAGTGATACAAGGAGAAAGACAAAAGTTAAAAGTAGAATAACAAGAAAGGTATCCTCCCCGTTCCCCAATCGTCACAGCAGGCCCATACCGATACCAACAGCGAAAAAGAACAAGATAAGAGGATCGCAACAAAACTGTCCCCATCGAATGAAAAAAAACTAAACTACTTCAACCTCCACCTAGGCCTACTATCTGCCTTCCCCGCTGCCTGCTGCTGCTGCGCGAGCGTGGTCCCGGGCGGCATACTATTCCTTTTTGGCGCCCCCGACCCTGACCCCGACCCCGGCGTCGTCGGTCTCGGCAGCATACTCATACGATTGCTCCTCGCGCTAGCCATAGCACTGGCAGGCCTACTGTTCGTACTACGCTTTGCATTCTCCTTCTCACGCAAGTCCTGTCGCTCCTCTCTCTCTCGACCCTTCTCTTCAACGTAGGTAGTATGCGAGATAGTGCTCAAAGTTATAGACTCTTGCGAAGAGTGGCGGGTCTGTTCACGGGATTGGTGGCGGAGCTGGCTCATACTTGCTTGGCGGCGAAGTTCCGGGTGCTGGCGGCCGCCAGCAGCAGGGGCTAGCCTTGGTGCTGGGCTAGGGGACTTGAGAAAAACACTACCGCTGGATCTCCGGGTTCCTGGGAGGAGGGGGGAGCCCGGGAGAGAGGCGGAAGTTAGCGGGCTTGGGGCGGGGATTCTGCTGGCTCCGGGAGAGGCGGGGAGCGAAAGGGTGGGGCTGGTAATTCGGTTGGGATTTGGGGGGTGCTTGCGGTATGGGCTCGGGGTGGTGAGGTTTAAGGGCTTAAAATTGTGCCCGAATGGGCTGTCGTTGGTGTTTGTTGAGGCGTTCCACCTTGGGCGGTTGTCTGCCGGCTTGCCGCTGGAGCTAGACGACGAGGAAGACCAACGAGCTAGGGGTGGAGTCTGAGAGGCTCCCGGGGTAGATGAGACTCTAACCATCCCAGTTGTGATGGGTGAAAGTGAGTTACGTACCGACGCACTAACGACTGACCCTGTGGAGGAAAGTCTAGAATATTGGCTCTTCTTCGGAATCGAGCTAGCTCTGGGTTGAGCGCTAGGCCGGGTGTTTATAGCTCCGCCTGGCGACTTAGTAGCTGACGGAGGTGATCGCTTTCTCTCAATCCCTCCGGGAGAGGTAGCCATGACAACTGAGCTAGCCGGAGAGCTACCAGGAGTAATTATCCCTGAGCCCCCATAAGAGCGTACCTCAAGGGAAGTCACCGAGGAGAAAGAATCCCGAAGCATCTGCACGTTCAAACCAAGGTCATTCATATCCTGTTCCATGTCGGCCATTCCATCTCCGAGGGTCTTCCAACGCGTCCGCATAGCCGCGTCGAGGCGAATGATTTCCCCATTAACGGTTATCCTATCACGGACTCCCTTGGTAATAAGTCCCAATGCTCGCTCAATCGCAGATCCTACACAGTATCCTCGTGAGTTCATTGGCAGAAAAACAGACAGCTTAATAAAGACAACATACCGTAGTGCACTTTCTTTGCCTCATAATTCTGAATCTTCAATGCTAAATCACTGTCAATTCTCCCCTCACTTTCTTCCCATATCGTAACTGCGTCTCTCAATTTCTTAAGACTCCTCTCCACACTAGACATCATATTGGCCGTCTGCACGCCGGCGTTCCTAAATAGGGCAACCCATTTGTCTTCACCCAGCTCTTTCTTCAGCCCCTCCACGTCGCTGTCTAATTTCTTCCATTTCTTTTCCAAGGCATTTCGTCGGCTTGCTAAATCTTCGCAGGCGCTAGGAAATATTCCCTCAGCTCTGGCTTGGAAGCTCTGCAGCCTCATTGGGAGAAAGTCCAAGCTAACTCTCAAGGGTTGCATCCTTGCCATCAGTCCGAGTAACGAGCTCTCCTCCTCTGCCGTCTTGGCGACCTTGGGTAGGGCCGATATAGGTGTTTCCTCGATTATGGTCTCGAGAGCATCCAGATCCACTACACTAGTGTCTTCCATCATGCTCCGATGTCGCTTTTCCTCCTCCTCAAAGACGATTGTTTGGCACGCGTCCAATTCCGCCTGGATGTCTTGTAAAATCATAGTCCACAGCTCCGTCCATTCCATCGCAGTCTCGACCTGATCTTTCACGCCCTTCAGGATAATCTTAACTTCATTCCACCCATCCATAACCTCCTCCATACTTTTAAGAATCTCGACCAATACTTTTTCCACTTCATCAGAATCCTCTCTGTTTTGTAGTTCGTCAATGAGCTCAACATAAACATTGACCAAACCAGAGAATTTCCCAATTGCAGCATCAACCTCGTTAAGGGACTCGCGCCCTTGAGCGGCCCATTCAACATCATCCTCGGCATCTAGACCACGTAGGACTTTCTTGGCGGTATCGATCCAGCGACTAATCTGGTCCCCAGCCGAGATGAGTGCATTGCAGGCTTCCCTCGCAGTCGGTAATTGTCGTATCCTAGACGAAATATCCTCCGACAAGGGGAGCGATAACGATGTCAGTCGTGAGAGCTGTGCCGAGAAAGAAACGCGGGACAACGAAAACACGGAAGCACGTCTCTGCAGACTTGTAGATGAAGCGATGTAGGGGCTATTGTTGTGCCTCGTTTCCGTGTCCGTTTCTGGCTGTGTTTCCGAGGCGGTGTCGTTTGAGAAGCGGGCGGCGTTACGGGAATCTTCAGTCCAAGTGGAGTATGAGGTATCCGGTACCACAAGGCCCGATTGTGAAGAGGTCATCATAATGGAAGCGTGGTTGAAAGTGCCATCATGATTGTTTGGTGACTGAAGGGCAGAAGAGAAGTTATGGGCCCCTTCTCCGTCGCTAGAGGAACTGTCGTCGTTTTCTCCGATTCTGCTTGTCCCATCACCTTTGACAGTGTGGAACTCTTCGTCGTCTTCATCGTCTTCGACAGGCGTGGGGGGCAAGTCTTTCGATAGTTTCAGGGTGGCCGTGCTGTTTGTGATCGCGACGGGGGCGGCCGAGACACTTCCGTTGGAGGAAGCATTTGAAATTTTACGATGAGGTGACGGCGAAGGTGATAGTCTGCCCTTACTCATCACGTTGTTATTGTTGTTGTTGTTGTTGCTGGCGATAGAAGAGCAGTTGCGTTTCTCCGCGTCGGCTTCGAGCATTTTAATCCTTGCGGCTAAACCGGGGGAAGGTTTCCTTGCGGAGCGAGTAACTATTCGAGGGTCTTGGATGCGACCGCGGGAGTCCTCTGACATTGCACTGCTTATGATTTAGCGGGGGAAGGGACAACGCTGGAAACTGCAGATTGGGTATAAAATGAGATAAGGCGTGTGTGTAGGTATGTGTGCATGCAAAGGAACTTGTTGATGATGGAGAGGGGTGGGGGTTGTTGTTGATAGCGTGTGTGGTGCTATGCAGGAGGATGTGTTGTTGTGATCGTTCCCTGCGACGGCGGAGCGATGTCAGTGGCGGAACAACAGATTCTGGATGAAGGTGATTGTTAAGGTTATTGCCAATCGGCGGGTAAGGAGAGGAAGGACGGAAGGTATACCGGCAGTAGACAGAGCGGCCAGGTCCTACCAGTTAGTCGGTCAGTATAGAGAAGCCCTTTGAAGCCTTAAAAAAGACGTAAAGGCAATAATACAGAGGCGATGTAGGGAGAGACAAGTTGGAATGGGAGAGAAAAGATGAGGAAAATTGTTTTCGCATGGTATGGTCCCTGTGGAAGGGGAGAGGGAAAGGAGCAGCGTAAAACGGTGGGGCGCAGATTGGGGAACGGCCACGCGTGTGTATACAAACTTTTTCTTTTTCCCTTGAATCTCTCCTGGAAACGAAGATGTTTGATCGCAAACCCTCCACTCTTCCTAATTTGTTTATTTATTATTACCAATACTGGTATTTTCTCAATACTCTACATTATTCCTGCCGCATTTTCCCCTTCTCCAGTTTTTTCCCTTCATTTTCCCTTCTGTTTTCCCCCCTTCTTGTCTTGTGTTTCTGAGCCCGGCCAGGGGCAGGGCTTGGGGTTGGCTCGCTTTTTTCTTCAGGAGAAGGTGTGAAAAAAAAAACCCCTCAAAAAGAAAGTTCTGTCATCGGGGGCTCTGGGTGGTTGGATCTCATGCGCAAACTCGGCCACGTATGCAGCAACCGAATCCTGACTTCTTTCACTCATCTCGGGGAAAAATACGGAATTTACTTGAAGGTACGGTACCGTGCTGTGCCCTGCGACTTGGTATCGATAGCCTACCTCACGAGCGGAATGCGTTAGATTCTTCAGTCCTACTTGAAAAAAGCTTTAAGGGTCTAACTTCAAACACCACCCTAGTCCCCTACAGCCAGGATATGCACTGCACACTGCACGGCCCGCAGAGGTCACCCATTCCAGGCCAAATAACGGGGTTCGGTAACGGTGTATGGACCAGGATTAGACAATCCATCTCATGTTCGTTGGTCCAGACCAAGTCACTCCACGGATACGGACGCTGCCTGAACACAGATCAGCTTGACAGAAGCTACAGTACCATCTAGATTTACACCGAATGAGCCCGCTTTTCTGGATGAATTTCTTTTTCGTCTCTTCCCCCATAGGCGAACTACCATCGCATCAAAATGCGGTTTGTGATAAATACCGGAGAAAGGATGCCTCGCTCACATCTGAAATGAGGAAGGAGGGATGAGCAGAAAAAGAAACCGCGAACTCAACGGCAGACTCAACCCCGCAACTTTAATTGGATCCCAACACCACGGCATAATATGGGCAGGCGGGTGGGGTTCCTGGTGCTCTTGGCTAGGAACTTCGGAAGATTGAAAAGCTAAAACACCGACTGTCTCCGCCGCTGACGCAATGTTAGGAGTGCCCCTGAGAGTCCATCATTGTTTCTCACTCGGATTGTGCAAATGTTCTTGTTGCAGGCGTGCCCCCCACTCTTGCTCCACGCATACTCCAGAATCTTCTCGCCGGGCAGTTTATTGTAGACTATGTCTCCTGTACGCCTAGCTAGTTTTACGCTGTTATACTTGTACTATACATTTTCGTAGGCATGGTGGTACAACAGCGCAGGCAAGCAGGCTGATACGGAACAGCAAACACAACGGTGGGAAGGGAGGCGCGGTTGCTGATAACGATGGTTTTATTCTGCTGTATTAGTTGCAAGTGCCAGTGCTGTTACTGCTTGCGCTTGATGGTTGGATTGTACTCGAGTAAATGGCTTAGCGCGCCGGGCACGAGTCTAGAGCTGCCTTTCAATTTATTTGATCAAACCCTAGTTGCTAGCTTTGCTCACCATACTCGAGTACGGTAGATGTAGCTCGACTCGGCCCCTCCCGCGATCTTCTGGCGTTCGAAATCGGAGGCACCCGATACCGCAAATTCTGAATAAACCCGAAATGGCGCTAAGGCAGTCACAGCCAAAATCGGCAAGAGAAGGGAAGTTGCCACCCAGTGGCACTGGTGACTAGAGATTATCCGTGAGGCTGAAAATATTCAA